>ERZ795050.44-NODE-44-length-159571-cov-21.833879_pt1 | contig 159571 bp, 124 predicted proteins | sample MGYA00375134_ERZ795050 | MGnify/ENA primary metagenome ERZ795050 (study PRJEB30179, sample SAMN05720221) | activated sludge metagenome | isolation source: Anaerobic digester | place: Japan | collected 2015-05-26 ... | reverse complement strand
TGTAGTGCCAAAGCCCGAAGTCTGTCCTGCAAGTTGCTGATCCAGGCCAAGAAGCAAAATAGTGGTGTCGAAACTCAGTGAAATGCGTCACTTACGATTTCGAGGCAGGCCCGTGTGTGCGTTTCCGTGTGGAAGAGGGGAGTGACCAGAACGTTCTTCATTGGAATTTGAATTCCCGTATCGCGTCAATGACCATTTCCTGCTGATTGCTCGTCAAGCCATTGTGAAACGGCAGGCGAATCAACCGGTCGCTGACGCGTTCCGTCACGGGGCAATCGCCGGGCTTGCCGCCGAATTTGTGTCCCATGTCGGAGAGGTGCAGAGGCAGGTAATGAAACACGCAGTAGATGCCGCGCCCGCGCAGATACGCGATGAGTTTTTGCCGCAGTTCGAGATTCGGCAAAAGCATGTAAAACATGTGATAGGCCTGCTCGCAATCTTCGGGGACATGCGGCAATTGAACATCGTGTGCGGACGCCCAGTCTTTCAGGCTGGCGTAATACATTTCCCAGATCTGTTTTCGATGCAGTTGAATTTTCCCGCGCTGTTCGAGTTGGGCAAACAAAAACGCGGCAAGGATTTCGGATGGAAGGTATGATGAGCCGATGTCTACCCACGTATATTTATCCACCTGACCGCGGAAGAAACGCGAGCGGTTGGTCCCTTTCTCGCGGATGATCTCGGCGCGCTCTGCCAGGCCGGGATCGTTGATCAACAGCGCGCCGCCCTCGCCGCTGGTGAAGTTCTTCGTCTCGTGAAAGGACTGGGCCGCCAGCGCGCCAAACGTGCCGAGATGTTTTCCCTTGTATTTTCCGAACAGCCCGTGCGCGTTGTCTTCGACGACGGCCAGTTCGTGCTGATGGGCTATGGCGAGGATCCTGTCCATCTCGCAGCCGACGCCCGCGTAATGCACAGGGACGACCGCCTTCGTACGCGGCGTAATCGCCTGCTCGAGTTTGGATTCATCCAAATTGAGCGTATCAGGCCTCACGTCCACGAAGCGAGGCGCTGCGCCGCGCAGCACGAACGCGTTGACCGTCGAGACAAAGGTGAAATCGGGAATAATCACTTCGTCGCCGGGCTGAATATCCAGCAAAATCGCGGCCATTTCGAGCGCGTGCGTGCAGGAGGTGGTCAGCAAGACTTTGGGAACGCCGAGTTCCTGTTCCAAAAGCGCGTGGGTTTTTTTCGTAAACGCGCCGTCGCCGGAAAGATGCGCGTTTTCAACAGCCTGACGAATGTATTCGAGTTCATTGCCGGCGAGGATGGGACGATTGAAGTCAACGCAAAGACTATTCACGACGAATTCTCCAATATCATATCGCAGACCCTTTCAGCCTGAGATCGTGTAAAATGATGGTCGTTAAGAAGATTGATCACTTCATCGGCAAGAGATTCAGCAGCCGGCGCGCAGCCATCGGACATGATACCGGCAAGAGAGGCGTAATGCGAGCCGGCAAACAAATCGGCGGCAAAAATCGCATCCAGGATTCGCTGCTTGTCTTTCACGCGGATGTTGAATCTCCAGGTTTGATACGCCTGAGGCGATCGAAACCCGCCCGGCAGTCTTTCGGAATAGACCGTATTGATCTCCGCACGATGCGAAAGCGAAGCGAGAAGTTTTTCTTCGATTTGCCGCCGATAAGCAAACCATGCGGGCAAATCGGCATCCGTTTCGAGCCAGTGACTGTCGCGATACTCGTACTTCATGCGATCCCGAACGGCTTGTTTATGCGCCGACTCGAGATCGTTCAAGTCGTTTTGGGCATACGGCAAATGGGAGGCTCGATCATTCGCATCCTCACGGATGAAGACATAGCCGCCGCGATTCAACTCTACGATTCTCGCGTACCCCGTGCTCAACAGAATCAAATCGGCGACCGCGCCCGATGGAGGTTCGACATCTGGAGCGCACAGACAGCGCTCGTCCAACAAGAACAAACCGGGATGATTCGATTTGACCGTTTTGAAAAAAACATCCGGCGTGGATGCCTCCTCGTAGGTATGAGCATACAAAAGTCCGCCGTATTTTCGCGTCTTTATCAGACCTTCGGCCTGATCCGGATCCATGTGCAGGGTCCGTTCCGAAATATCCACGAACGCAAACGGCACGCGCGCCCTGAAAAGAGTCAACGGAACGACGGGGCAAATATCGGCAGGCAAAAGCCATGGACGCAAATTCGCGCCGGAAGCGAGCAGGTTGTAAAGGATCACCGAGGCGCGCGGCGCCTGAACGACGCGCATTCCTACACATCCTTGCGGACAAGGATCGTAAAGTCGTACAGACCGTAATCGTGGAGCAGAGCCACATTACGCGAAAAGTTGCGCTTGCAAAAATCGAAGAAAAAAAGCGGATCACCGAAGAAGAGATCGGGCCTCTGCAACATGCGGTCTTCGTCGGAATACTTCGTAAGCATGTTGAACGAAAAACCTTTGGAACACAGTTCATTCATGCGGCGGAGTGTTTTCATAACGAAATACTGCCAATCCGAATAAGCCGCATCGAGTTTGATATTGAAGATTGCGCCCGCCAGCAGATAATCCGCCTGCGGGACTTCGTTCTCGTCCGTCGTGAAATGCGCGTTGGGAAAATCCTTGTGCGCCTTGCGGCCCGCCTCCACCATCTTTTCGATCAGGTCAACGCCGTAGTATTCGAACTTCCAGCCCTTCCTGTGAAGGAAATCGAACATCGCGCCGTAACCGCACCCGTAATCCATGACCGTGAAGGGGAAAACCGGATTGATGACCTTCACCAGTTGCTCGAAGCGAATTTCCTGCGCCTCTGGGCCGTTGTAGTCCACGCCTTTGGGCGTCATTCCGAAGGCCTCGAGTTTTTTGGAAAAATACTCGTTCAGTTTCCTTTGGGTCTCGTCAATGCTCATGCGTCATTCCTTTGCATGCGTCCCGAGAATTCTCGAATTTCAGGCCGGCTTCCATTCAAACCTTCGGGGCGATAAGATAGTTCGACGCGTCCGGGCCCGTCATAAACATCAAATCCAAAATCGTCACAAACGGATCGAACGGCGGGTATAGTTGCGGGTATTCGGGATAATTGTATTCCATGTATTCCAGCGTGATGCCCGCCGCGTCGAATTGGTCCTGCTCGATGTAATCCCACGCGGAGGGTCCGCTGATGTAATGCTTGGCGCCGACGCGCTCGAGAATCTGGATCAACCGCCTGGTCTTTTGCCCGTCAATGCCGGGAATTTCGGACGAGCGCATAAAGCGCGTGTGGGCGATCCCGATCTTGCGCGCAATCTCAATCGTCAGCCAGATGGTGAAGTCTGCCAGGAATTCGTCGCGGTGTTCGTAAACGGAGGCGAGCCACGGGGCGAACAAAGCGAAGTGAGGCGCTTTTGCATAGGCGAAGGTCAATGCTTTGAGATGATTCTTCGCCCACGGCTTGGACCAGTCAATCCGCACATCTTTGATGGGAATCCCTTCCGTCACGCCCTTGCTGTGAACGGGGATTGTCAGCCATTGTTTGCCCTGCGCGGTTTTGATCTGGTTGCGGTTGCGCCAGCCGTGCTTGTCGTACTGCACGTCGTCGTAAAAGATGAACAGGTCGGCGCGGCGGATCTGATCGAAGTAGCCGCGCCATGGAATGTATGACGGTTGAAGGATGACGACGTTCACCGCTTCTTCCCACCGATTGTTTCCTGAATGATGTAGGACGGGCGATCCATCGAACGGTTGAAGATGCGCGCGAGATACTCGCCGAAGATGCCGAGCGTAAAGAGTTGCGCGCCGCCCAACAACGAGATGAGGGATGCCAGGAATGGAAATCCGGGCAGGCTTCCCGCCGTGAAATAGATGAACATCACGTAAGCGAAAACCCCTGCGCCGAACAGCGTCATTGCGAAACCGATCCAACTCGCCAACCTCAGGGGCGCGGTGCTGTAACCGGTGAGGATCAACATGGCGGCCTTTACAAGCGCAAAGAAACCGTAGTTCGAGCGTTCGGCGCGGGGCATATCCACCGGCACGGATGCAAAGCGCGTGGTGCCCCAGGACAACAAAACGTCGAGAGTCAGGGATGGGTTTTGGAAATTCACAAACGCCTCGCGCAGGTGCGCGCGAAAGATGCGAAACGCCGATATGTTCTTCACCGACGGCACACCCATCACGCGCGCCAGCAGGGCTTTGATATTCGCCGTCAGCACGTTCCGCCAGAATCCCTGCGGCAGTTTGCGCGGCGCGCCGTACACCACGTCGAAGCCTTCCTCCAGTTTATTTATCAGTGTCGGAATTTCCTCGGGTGGGTGCTGCAAATCCTGATCCATTGTGACAATGACTTCACATTGAGCGCCGCGCACACCGCACAACGTCGCATTATGCTGTCCGTAATTTCGCATGAGACGGATGCCTCTCACCCACTTGTACTTTTCGACGAGACGTTCGATGACATCCCAACTTCGGTCGGGACTGCCGTCGTGGACAAAGATGACTTCGTACTTTTTGGCGACGCACGGCAGAATCACTGCCAGACGGTCTGCGAGGGACTCGATGGTTTCTTCCCCGCGATAAACAGGAACGACTACGGAAAGATTCATAGAGGACGTAATTCTACCATCGGCCTCACAAACGGACCCCGTGCCTGCCCGCCAATATGGGCAGTGCGCGCTTCGCCTCGGCAGTTTTCTGCTCCCCCGTCCAGCCGAGGGCTTCGCCCGTCACTTCTGCCAATTCAACCAATCCCGCCTTCGTCAATTGCCCAAGCATGGCGAGCATGGCGCAGCGCAAAACGCGATCATCCAAATGCAATTTCTTTTCATTGAGGGCAAGGAAGGCGATTTCAAGGCGGGTGTATCCCGGAACAGTCTTTAGAATTTCGTCGCTTCCGCGTTTGAGATAGTCCGCCACCGCCTCCGCGCGTGAACCGTATCGCTCGTAAAGGAGCTCCAGCCCCTCCCTGTCAAGCCCGGTCCACGCGGCAAGCGCTTCCATTTGCTTCTTCCGTTCATCCATATTGCGCGCGAAGCTGCGTCCGCCGCCAATCGGAAGGTCGCGCGTGCTCTTCTGTCTCCGCAATCCAAGATATGTCAAAGCCTTATCCCCTGCCTGCTCCGAAAACGCGCGATACGAAGTCCACTTGCCGCCGACAAGCGAATAGACGGGGAAAGTCAATCCCGTCCAATCGCCGCTGACCACCTCTATGGCATGATCGCACGTGATCTGTCCGGTCGTCTTCGACGTGGCTGTAGGCAAGCGGACGTACGCCCGAAAACTGAAACACGATATGTTCCCGTCCCGCCTTGATCTGTGGGAACACCCGGGCGATCATCGAAAGGAAGTATTCGATCTCTTCGTCGGTGCAGAACGCTTCATCAGGATTCTCGATTTGCAGGTCCGAGGTCCCGACCAGGAGGCGGTCGTAAAGCGGGAAGACCAACACGATGCGGCCATCCTTGTTCTCGAAGAAAAACTCGTGATCGCCGATCATCTGACGCAGTTCGGGGTGATCGAGTACAAGATGCGAGCCTTTCGTCCCGCCAATGAAGCGGGTGGACAATCCTAATTTCTCGTTGGCGAGATCAATCCATGCACCGGCCGATAAACAGGAATTTCCTTTCTCACTGCCAGCATGGTAGGGCTCGCTGGAGGCGGGGTCAAGGTTTTGTGAGGCGTAGGTGGTGGGGATTTCCGGCCGGGCCGTCGTGCCGGAGGGCGATCTCAGCGGGTGCGAATGTCGCAGGACTGGCATGAGGCCGGCAGCAGCCCCGGGCGGCGGGGTGGCGGGCGGGGCTTCGCCGGGCTCGTGCCTCGTGTCGTGCGCGGCACGGGTGGTCGAGGCGTGACGGTCACGCGGTGACCGTGCGCTTCCGTGAGGAGGGATCGGTGCCGGGCGGGCTGCGCGCGTCGACGCCCGTGGCCTGAAGGTGCCTGAGGATTATCCCGATCACCCTGGGCTCCGTGATGAACGCGATGATCCGCATCGGGCCGTGGCAGCGCGGGCACACCAGGGGGTCGACCTCGTCGATGCGGCGAATGAGCTCCGCCCAGCGGCGGCGCGCCGCCCGCCACTCGAGCCTGGCCGGCTCGTGCTGCGGGGGTGGAGGCGCCGGCGCCGCCTCGCCGCCGACCGTCACGGCCGCGTGCCGCGCGCGCCGAGCCCTCACGACGTTGGAGTACGCGCCGTAGGACCGGATGACGTGCCGGCGCGGCTCGGGAATGTGCATGAGCACGCGAGCGAGGAACTCCTTCGGGTCGAGCGGGGCCGAGCTCAGTCCGGCTCTGCTGGTGCCGCCCCGCCTGCGGCCCGCGTAGGCGATCGCTTGTGCGTCCTCGCCCACGTGCAGGCGCTCGAGGCTCACCGGCGGGCGCAACCGAGCCAGCCGCTCGAGCCCGTCGCGGTCATCGCGCGGAACCGTGACCGAGGTGTGCACCGAATAGCCCGAGTGCCGCCACGACAGCCGCAGCGGCGTCCGCTCCTCCGACAGCAAGCCCTCCGCTCACCTACGGCGCCACCGTGGTGCGCAGCGTTCAGGCCGTGAAGCGCCTCGAGGAGGAGTCGGGGCTGCTCGCCGAAGTGATCGACCTGCGCTCGCTGGCGCCGTACGACTGGGCGGCGATCGAGGCGTCCGTGCGCCGGACGCATCGGGCTTTGGTGGTGCACGAGGACATCCTGTCCTTCGGCTTCGGCGCCGAGATCGCGGCGCGGATCGCCGACGAGCTGTGCCTCGAAATCGACGCCCCGGTGCGCCGGGTCGGCGCCAAGGACACCTTCGTCGCCTACGCACCGTCGCTCGAGGAGACGATCCTGCGGCAACCGGGGCATATCCTCGAGGCGATGCGGGCTCTCGTCGCGTTCTGGCGCGTTCGACCTGGGTTCCGGAGACGACGAACGAACGGGAGCCCGTGAGCCCCCGTGCGTGCGCTGCGCGGCCCGGAGCGTGGAGTCTACTGGAGCTTGACCTCGCGGTAGACGCGACGCGTGACGGCGTTGTTGCCCTCGGACGCCTCCTGGACGTCGGAACCGGCGTCGGCGGTGGCCGTGACGTCCCAGGCGCACACGAGGACGACGCCGACCTCCTTGATGTGTGTGCCGCGTTGCTGGCTGGCTGGTTTCGGCTTGATCAGGCCGACGTTCTTCGCCAGCGACGCGGCTTTTGACGGCCTGGAGACCGACTTCGACTCGCCGTTCCTGAGCGGGGCGATCGGTTCGACGATCTCGGGGAAGGCCTGGCCACATGTCTCTTCATACCATGCAGCCTCGTTCCCACACTCGAAGAAGTTGTTAAGGGAGTTGACGAAGTCCTTGACCATATTGCCGGTGTTGGTCGGCAGACTGCCGCAGTTGGCCGGCTCGCGGGGCACGAAGGTGGCCGTCACCTTGAGGAGGGTGGCGGCGGTGGAGTCGGCGCCCTCGTTCGTGACGGTGAACTGGGTCGGCCAGCCGGAGGCCGGCGACATCGTGACCGTGTAGTCCGGCTTTCCGGTGATCACTCCCATGGGCAGGCCACCGGTGTGGGCGATCGGCGGCGCGGCCGATGTCGGCCTGGGTTTCGCCTGCGCAAGTGCCAGCGCCGGCACGAGCAGTAGCGCGGCGGCCAGTGCAGATCGGAGCGAGAAGTGGGTGCGCATCGTGGTTCTCCCTTCGAACAGGTTCACGTCAGGGTGGCGCGAATGGGGACACCGGGCCTGGGGCCGGCCGACTCGCGACCCCGGCCCATCTGGAACACGCCGCCGGCTCACGTGCACGGGAAGCCCGCGATGGCCGTGACCCTCGGTTCGATGCCGTAGACAAGGCCAGAGCCGATCGTTCCCCACATCAGCTCGATCTCGAGGGTGTTGCCGCTGAGCGAGCGGCGTTTCTCGATGACCCAGGTCCCCGGAACTTCCTGCCCGTTGACCGTGTCCCAGCGGAGATCGGCCCCCACGAGCGTGCAGGAACCCGGCACGACGACCTTGAGGGTGTCGACACCGTAGGCCATGTTCTGGTCGGAGTGTTTGGCGCCGAAGGAGTCCTTGCACCAGGCCGGCGCGTCGCCATGTCCCGGGGTGAGCTTGACGTTGCTGTCGGCGGTCGCGGCAATGGACTGGCTGACCCACGACGGAGACGCACTACTGTAGACACGCGAAGCCTTGAACTGGACGGGAACCTGGTTGCTCGACTCGCCGAGAACAATTGCCTGCAGTTTCGCGGTGTGGTCCTTCACGCCGCTGATGGTGCACGGGACGCGGAAGTGGAGGATCGAGCCAGGAGGGGACGGTTCGAGTCCCGGAATGTCGAGGTTGGGGAACGCCTGAGGAGAGACGAGTTCGAGGTCGATCCCGCCGCCCGGGAACTGCCCGAGCAGCGTGAGCTTGGTCCCTGGAGAATAAATCAGATTACAACCCATGATCTGGCTCGGGGGGTATCCCTGTCCGGCGCACGGAGACAGCGACTGCGGGGCCTCGAGGATCTGCGGCCCGTCCGTGGGTTTCGCCGTCTTCAGCGCCTGAAGCGTCTCCGGCCGCAGCCTCGAGGAACCCCTGCTCTGCGTTGCCTGCGTGGCGCTGGCGCCGCGCGCACGCGCGGCGCCGATGGTCACCTCCTTGCCTCGCGGGATCGCGCCGGGGCCCTTGGCGCGGCGGTCCAGCTCCTTGACCAGTTCGGACTTGCTCCAGTCGCGCCCATCGAAGCGGACAGTGGCGGTGGCGGCCAGGCCGTCGAACTCGCCGCGCGTCATCTCGAGCAGCTCCTTCGGGGTCTGGGCGGTTGCCGCCGCGGCCAGCAACGCGCACGCGACCGACATCAGGACCTTCGACATCGTCGCCTCCTCGCTGAATCACCAGCCTGCCCAAGTTCACGATGAACGAGACGGAAAGGGGACACGGGCACGGCCGGCTGCTGCGGCGCTGGCCCCGTGGCGGCGCGGATGCCGTGTCTATGGGAGAGAAGGGAGAGACAGATCATGCAGACTCGATCCGAGATGTGGCTCCGGTGGGCAGTGCTGGCGGTGACGGGATTGCTGTTGTCCGGTTCCGTCGCCTTCTCCGAGCAGGCGTCCGGGCGCTTCGAAACCAAACAGGGGTGGTTCAACGTCGGCGGAGCGTACGCGTTCCCGGCGCGCGTCGGGGTGGACGGGCAACCGGGGATCAAGGTCGCGATCTCCAACGCGGGGTTCAACGCCGACTGGGTGAACCTGTACTGGGACCGCGAGACCGCGATCGCGGAGTTCTTCCAGGACGACGAGACGATGGTCGCGTTCCTGCACTTCGCTGCCGACGGCTCGTACCTCGGCGCGAACTGGTTCTGGGGGTCCGGGACCGGCTGCGGCTTCTGCTCGGACTCCGACGCGAGGGGCAAGGCGGTGTTCCGCGATGAGGGGATAGCCGGTACGGTCACGCTCAAGGGAAAGGAGATCAGCTACCACGTGACGTTCCAGGTGCCCGTGGCCCCGGCGACACCGGGTGCGGAAGCGGCCGTGGACGGGCCGGCCGCGCAGGCATACCTGGCGTACCACAGGGCTCTTCGCGCGGGTAGCGAGGCGGCGGTCCGGCCGTTGCTCAGCCCCGACCACCGCAAGCGCCTCGACACGGCGACGGCGGCAGGCGAGAACTACCTGGCGGAACTGGCAGAGGACCACCCGGATACGTTCAGGGTCGTTCGAGCGTTTGAGACGGGCGAGTGGGCGGTCCTGCTGGTGCGCAGCGAGGCGAATTGGGGTACGGGTCACGGTGAGGTGCAGATGCAGCGCGAGGGGGACGGCTGGCGGTTCTACGACGAGTTCTTCCGCGTCGGGGACTGGCTCGAGGCGCTCAGGCCATGACCGCCCCTGGTCTGGCGCGCCGCGATCAGCTGGAGAGCTTGCCGAGAGCTGCCTCCGCCTCTTTCAGGCGGGGGCTATTCGACTCTTGCAACGCCGGCACGGCCCCGGCGAGGAGGGTTCGAGCCCGCTCACGTGCCTCGGGGGTGGCGACTGCCGAAAGATCCAGGGCAAGTTCCAGCGCCGCTGCCGCCGTCTGGGGGTGGTCGGCACCGACGATTCCCGTGAAGATCGCCATGGCGCGCTCGTGCTCGGCGATCGCTTCGGCAGTTCTTCCGGCGCGGCGCAGGCAGGCGCCCAGTTGGGTGAGCACGCGTGCCGCCTCCTCGCTCGACGGCCCGGCGACGGTCTCGAGGCGGGACAGGGCGTCGCGCAGCAGCGCCTCGCCCTCCGCGTGGCGACCGCGGCGCGACACCGCATCGCCCAGGCTGGCGGTGGCCAGCCAGGTGAAGGAGTGCTCGTCGCCGAGCAGGGCGCGGAAACGCGCCACGACCTCGCGAAAGCCGCGCTCCGCCGACTCGATGCGGCCCTGGCGAATGACGATCAGCGCCAGGCTGTGCATCGCCTTGACCACCTCGAAGTGCTGCGGGTCGATGGCGGCGAACAGGGCGATCACCTCGCGGTAGGCGTCGGAGGCCTCGTCGAGCCTGCCCTGGTTGAGAAGGAATAAGCCGAGGTTCGTGAGCGACTGGCCGTACGCGGGGTGACGGGGGCCGAGCGCGTTGCGCCTGATCTCGAGGGAGCGACGGTACAGGCGCTCGGCTTCCTCCGTCTCGCCAAGTCGGTCGCGCAGCACGGCCAGGGCGAGGTAGCTCATGGCGACGTTCGGGTGCTCCGCGCCGAGGTGACGTTCGAGTATCCCTTGCGAGCGCGTGTACATCTCGAGCGCCTCGGGAAGGCGATCCAGCTCCTCGAGAAGGACGCCGAGGTTGCGCATGTGTACGGCGGTCTCGGGGTGTTCGGTGCCGACGACGCGCTCGTAGGTCGCGAGCACGGCACGTTCGGCCTCCTCGGCGCGCGCCACTTGACCCTGCTCGAACCAGACGTTGGCCAAGGCGGACCGGGCATCCGCCGCCGCCAGCGACCCGGCCTGGCCTGCCTCCGAGAGCGCGGCGAGCGCGGCGACGAGTTCCCTCTCGGCGTCGTCCAGCTTGCCCTCGCCCTGGAGCACGCGACCGAGCGTCACTCGGCTCGGCGCAGCTTCGGCCTCGCTTGCTCCCAGTCTGCGGTGCTCGTCGATCGCCCGCGTCGCCATCATGCGTGCCGGCTCGAGGCGTCCCAGACCGGCGTTCACCTTGGCGATGGTGTCGAGCAGGTCGGCGCGCAGGTTGGGATCCGCCGTCAACTCGTTTTCCATCCGCCGCGTGCCGTCGTCGACCAGCGCGACCGCGCTCACCGAGCCGCCTCCGGACTGGAGCGGGTCGGCGAGTTCGAAGAGAGAGATGAGGAAATGCTTCACTCGCTCGGCGCGCCATGCTTCGAGACTCGCGCGCGCGGCCTCGCGCGCCGCCACCCGCGCCTGGGTGAGCGCCACCGCCAGCCCGCCGACCAGTCCGACCAGGGCGATGACCGACGCGGCGACCGCCGTGCGGTGGCGCTGGATGAACTTGGCGGACCGGTAGGCGGCGCTTTCGGAGCGGGCGCGCACGGGTCTGCCGTCGAGGTGTCGGCGCAGGTCCTCGGCGAACTCCAGCGCCGACGCGTAGCGGCGTTCCGGTTCGGGGTGGAGCGCCGTCAGCAGGATGACGTCGAGATCGCCCTTGAGGCGTTGCGCCAACCTCGCCGGGTCGGCGATCGGCACGAACGCGCTTCGTTCCTCGTCAGGGCGCGGCCTGAGCACGGCAGCGCTCGGCCGCTCGACCAAATGGTTTCGCGCCGGAGTCCCACTGGCGGCGGGGGAGGGCGGCGTTTCGCCGGTGAGCAGCTCGTACGCCACCACACCGAGGGAGTAGACGTCGGCCGCAGTGGTGACCGGAAGGCCGCGCACCTGCTCGGGGGCCGCGTAGCGAGGTGTGAAGAAGCGTTGGTCGGGTCGGGTGAGCTCCTCAGGCTCGTCCCCGTCGTGGAGCAGCTTGGCGATGCCGAAGTCGAGGAGCTTCACGGAGCCGTCGACGGTGACGAAGATGTTGCCGGGCTTGAGGTCGCGGTGCACCACCAGGTTACGGTGGGCGAACGCCACGGCCTCGCAGCACTGGATGACCAGCCTCAGCCGCTCTTCGACACCTGCGTTGCGGCGCGTGCATGCCCGCGTGATCGGCTCGCCCTCGACGCGCTCCATGACCAGGAAAGGCGTGCCATCCGAGGCGATGCCGCCGTCGATGAGGCGGGCGATGGCGGGGTGCTCGAGGCGGGCGAGGATCTGGCGCTCGCGCTCGAAACGGCGCAGGCCCTCGACGGTGCGCAGCCAATGGTGGAGCAGTTTCATGGCGCCGAGCTGGCGGAGCGAGGGGTCAGTGCGCTCGACCAGGAACACCTCGCCCATGCCGCCGCGACCGAGCGGTTCGGTCAGGCGCCACGCACCGACGGTGTCTCCCGGCCGCGGGCCCGGCCGGTTCCCGCGCTCGAGCCATTCGGCAACGAGAGAGTCGGCCCGAATGGCCGCCGGCGCCTCGAACCGGTCCGCCACCTCCCGGTCGGCGTCCAGGAGGCGCGAGACGCGGGCGGCGAGAGCCGGGTCCTCGCCGGCCAGGTCGGTCAGGCGGGATGCGCGAACGTCACCGGCGGCGTCGCACAGCTCGACAAACAGGTCGCGCGCTCGCGCCCAGCGGACCGCGTCGTCGCCTGAGCGCGCATTGCCCATGGTCTCATTCCTCTCCGCGCGGCCGCAGGCGCTCGTGCAGGAAGGCCTTGGCGGTTCGCCAGTCGCGCTTGAGCGTTCGCTCCGAAACGCCGGTGTTGACGGCGATCTCTTCCAGCGTAAGCCCGGCGAAGAACCGCCATTCGACCAGCCGCGCCAGGTCCGGGTCGACCCGGGCGAGCTGCTCGAGCGCTTGGTCGATGGCCAGGACTTCCTCGGCCTGGCGCTCGACCGGGATGTCCACGCCTTCGAGATCGAGGTGGATCGCGCCGCCGCCGCGTTTGTCGCGCCTTCGGTGGCGGGCATGGTCGACGAGGATCTGGCGCATCGCCTTGGCGGCGAGCGCGAAGAAGTGCATGCGGTCGTTGCTGCGCCAGCCCGAGCTGCCGGCGAGCTTGAGGTAGGCCTCGTGGACGAGAGCCGTGGTGTTGAGGGTGACGGGCGAACCCCCCCGCCAGCGTTGTCGGCTCGCCAGCCGCCGCAACTCGCCGTACACGGCGGCGAAGAGCCGATCCCGCGCTTCGCGATCGCCGCCGCGGGCAGCGCCGAGCATGCGCGTGATGTCCCCGGCATGGGCCGGAGGCTCGACGGAAGAAACGGGGGCTTCAGTGTCCTCAATCGGCGTGGCCATGTCAGGTGCTGGAACCAGGGACGGATTCGGGATCTTCCCGGCGGCCGTGGCCCCTTGTAGCGCCTGATGGCGTGACCTCAGGTGAACGAAGTAACCGAGAGAGGAGATTTCATGAACACCTCACGAACGCCCCTGATCGCTGTTCTGCTCCTGGCCGCAGGGGCAGAGGCCCCGGCGGATCCGCCCGCCACTCCGATCATGGGCAAGCTGCCGCCCGCCGCGGCGCCGTCCGAGACGCTCGAGCCAAGGCCGGCATTCGGCGCCGTCGGGGCGACGGTCATCCTCGAAGCCACTCTGACCGGCGGCGCCACCCCGATCGCGGGCCGGAAGGTGTCCTTCGCGATCAAGGGGCACGGTGCCAACCTCGGTGCCGGCTCGGCGACCACGGACGCCAGCGGCAGGGCGAAGGTCACCTTCACGGTCCCGGAGCTGGCCCAGGAGTCCTACCAACTTCTCGCCTTGGCGGAAGCCGGACCCGGACGGCCCGCGCCGGTCTCGGGACGCGCCGGGTTCGGCGTGTTCAAGGCGGACGTCGACCTGCGCGTCTTCGAGACCGCAAGGCCGCACCCCAAGCCCGGCGGCGGCGCGGTCAAGAGCGTCAGCGACGGCGCGTGGGTCAAGATCGTCATGACGCGCACGACCGACTCGGCCGAGGTGGCGAGATCGGTCAGGGTCCTCCTCGACGGTCAGCCGTACACCCAGGCGCACACGAACAGCAGTCTCGCACTGCCCAACCTCCCGGCCTCCGCGGCGATCGGCTCGTGGAAAGTGGAAGTGATCTTCGACGGCGACGGCTCGTATCTGGGCAAGACCGCCCGTGCGACCATCGCTCGCAAATAGGAGGGCATCATGAGAGACTCCATCGCTGCTCGCGCGCTGTTGTGTCTCGTGGCCTCGCAGGCGGTTGCCGGACCACCCGCGACGCCGCGGACCGCGGTCCGGCCGGGTGTCGCCACGCAGGCGCCGCTGGCCAAGCTGTTCTCGAAGCTTGAGGTCAAGGACGCCTCCGGCCCGCCTGGCGAGACGCGATCGCTCGAGGCAACGTTGACCTCGAGCGAGGGCGCCTCGCCGCTGGCCGGGAAGAAGATCCACTTTTGCGTTGCAGGCGAGAGCGGCACCACGGTGCCGGACGGGACGCTCAACGCCGGCAGCGGCGTCACCGACGCGGCCGGGAAGGTCAAGGTGTCGTTCGCGTTGCCCGAATTGCCGCAAGGCAACTACGTGGTGCACGCCTCCTTCGCCGGGGATTCGGGCGCCGTCGGCTGCGAGGGGGAGGGGAACCTCCTGCTGGTAAAGGCGAAGACTCGCGTCGAACTCTCCGAGCTGAACTGGAGCGGGTACAAGAACGAGCAAGGTCCCCCCTCGGGGAGCTTCACGATTTACGTGAAGCGCCTGACCGACAACAAGGGCATCAGGAAGTCGGTCACCGTCAAGGTGAACGGCGAAACCTGGAAGCAGCTCATCGACGCGTCGGGTCAGTCCATCCCGCTGCCGGGGAAGAGCCCCTGGAACGTCCACGTCCAGTTCGAGGGGGACGAGGCGCACATCGCCTCGGCCGCCCAGCGAACGTACGTGGCGCCTAAATAGGCCGGCCCACTGCGTATTCTCGGCGTTGCCGGCGGACCCACGTGGGATTCGCGGCATGCCGATTGCGTCGGTGGCGGGAGCGCGATGCAATCAGCACACTCTCTCCCTCATCGGGGGGCCGGTGGGCATGTTTTGCATCGCCAAGCGCTTCACGCTCGACGCCGGGCACCGGCTGTCCAAGCACCCGGAGCTGTGCCGGTTCCCGCACGGGCACAGCTACGAGGTCGAGGTCGTGGTCGCGGCGAAGTCGCTTGACGCGCACGACATGGTGTGCGACTGCAAGGCGCTCAAGACCGTGCTCGCCGAGGAGTTCGCCCGTCTCGACCACGCCATGCAGCTCTCGTCGGGCGACCCGCAACGCGGCGCGTTCGGTTCGTTCGGCGAGCGCGTGGTGTTGCTCGAGCAGGGCGACCCGACGGCAGAGGTCCTGGCGCGCCGGCTCTTCGAACGGGTCCGGGAGCTGTTCCGCCCGGGCATGGAGGTCGCCACCGCCGGGGAGCCCTCGTACGCCGTACCGGACGGGGTGAGAGTGGAGCGGGTCAGGGTGGCCGAGACGCCGACCACCCGGGCCGAGTGTGGCGAGTGACTGGCTCGAGCCCACGTGCTTGATCGGCGCCAGTGCGCACAAATCCACGATGTCCTGCGCCACGGTGTTGAGGTGGCGCTGTTTGCCCCTGGCACAGGCAACCGGCTCGCGCAGTGTCTTCTTGCAGCGCCCGCAGCGCAGCAGGTGCCCAGGCACCAGGACCTCCTGCCGCCGCGTCCCGACCGGAAGTGCCAGCAACGTCCGCTCGAACTGACCGTTCAGTGTCAGATCGAACCACCCGCTCCACAGTGCCGGCACCGTCGCTCCTGCCGTCGCAGCTTCACGTGGTGGCGCACCACACCTCCAACGTACTCCGTCCGCACATGCCGGTAGCCGCGCAACCTCATCGTGTGATACAAGCAACTCGTCGTCGCCATCGCAGCTTCCTTTCGTTCTCTTCCAAAACCGAAAGCATGACTGCCCTGGCGGCGACGCTTCATCTACCCCACGATTTGCCGGATGAACCTGATATCGTTTCGTGGCATGACAGCGGCCCCCTCCCAATCCCTTCCGACGCTCGGCGAGACGACGCCCGAGCTGCTCGACCGGGCGCTCGCGGCCGCCGGCGAAGGTATCGTCATCGCCGACGCGCGCCGGCCCGACATGCCGCTCATCTACGTCAACCCGGCGTTCGAGGCGGTGACCGGGTACGCCGCGGCCGAGGCGATCGGGCGCAACTGCCGGTTTCTCCAGGGCCCCGACACCGACCGCACGTCGCTCGACGAGATCCGCCGTGCGCTCGCCGAGCGCCGCGCGTGCGTGGTGGAGCTGCTCAACTACCGCAAGGACGGGACGCCGTTCTGGAACCGGCTGTCGATCACGCCGGTGGTGGACGCGGCGGGCGAGGTGACGCACTTCATCGGCGTCCAGTCCGACATCACGGCGAGGCGGCTCGCCGAGCAACGCCTGCAGGCCGCGAACCGGAGGATGCAGCGCGACCTCGTGGCGGCGGCCCGGATCCAGAAGAGCCTCCTGCCGGCGGCCGCGCCGGCGGTGGGCGGCGTGCGTATGGCCTGGGCCTCTCGTCCGTGCGCAGAGCTTGCATCGGTGTGCGCCCTCGAGGTCGGCTGAGGAACGGCCGGCGCGGTGCTACGCTGCCGCTGGCGAGGGCCGTGCGGCGGCGTGCAGGCGCGGTCCGGCGGGAGGTGGGAATGACGCGCACCACCGTGGTGGCGATACTGGTCCTGGCGGCCCTGGTGGCCGTGCCTGCCCGCGGTGCCGCTCCTCCTGACCCGGCGGCGGCGCTGGCGGGGGCAATTGCGCGGGAGGTGCAGCAACGGCTTGTGGCCACGGTCGCCGTGGCCCGGACGGCGGCCCGCGAGGCCCCGACCCGCAGCGAGCGGCCCGAGGCGATGCGGGAGTTTCTAGCCGACCGCGCCCGCTGGGTGCCGCATGTGCTGCACGTGGCGTTCATCGACGACAAGGGCGTGGTGCGGGCGATCGGACCCGGTTATCGCTTCCTGGAAGGCACCGATCTTTCCGGCAAGGAGTGGGTCAAGTCCGCCCTCGCCGTCCGCAAGCCCATGGTCAGCAAGGCGTTCCTTTCACTCGAGGGGTTCTACGCGGTGGCCGTTCTCGCCCCGGTCGTGCGGAGCGGGCGGTTCGTCGGTCTCGTTTCGGTGACGATCCGGCCGACGGCGCTCCTGCGGGAGTGGGTGGAGGCCGCACGGGGTCGCCAACCGTTCGACGTCTGGGTGATGGAGACCGGAGGCCGGCTGCTCTATGACCCGGACCCCGAAGAGGTGGGCAAGAACCTCCTGGAGGACAGGCTGTACGCCCCGCACCCCGACCTCGTCAAGGCCGGGCGTGCGATCGCCGCGGCCCGCCAGGGGACGCTGCGCTTTTCCTTCACCCCGGCCGCCGGCGAGCCCCTCGAGCTGCGGGCCACGTGGCGTTCTGCCGCCGCTGCCGGCACCGCGTGGAGAGTGGTAGTGGTGGGGGAGAACCGCGGGGAGCGGTCGCCGCTCCGCACGCTGGACGCCCTCGGCCTGCCGGGCGCCGCCGACGCGCTGCGAGCGCTCGCCGGCGAGCAAGGTGTCGCGGAGGCGTTCTCCCGCGACGACCGCCGGGCGCTGCTCGCGGCGTTGAGCCGCCACTATGAGCGGTACCCGTGCTATGCCTTGCAGTGGGTGACCCCGAGGGGGTTCGTGGTGGGCGGGTATCCGCCGGGCAACGCCCTGATGCTCTACCAGCTCGACCCGTTCCAGAACCCCGCCGACACCTTCCTCCTCGAGCGCGTGCAGGCCGGCACCGAGGCGGTCGTCCGGGTGCCGCTGGGGGAGGGCCTGATGGCGGTCGTGCACCTGGTGCCGGTGCACGCCGACGACGAGCTGGTCGGGTTCGTCTACTCGGTGAGCATCGACTGACCCGCCACCTCGACCCGGTTCTTGCCGTTTCGCTTGCCGAGGTACATGGCCTGGTCGGCCTTGCGGAGAGTGGCCTCGGCCGTCTCGTGCTGGGCGGCGCACACTCCCAGCGTGACAGTGACCCGAACCTCGTGGTCCCCCCCGTGGATCGTCGCCGCCTCGACGGCAGCCCGCGCCTTTTCCGCCGCCAGGGCAGCGCCGTCGAGGTCCGTGTCCGGGAGCACCAGCAGGAACTCCTCGCCGCCCAGCCGCCCCACCGCGTCGGTGGCGCGGACGGCGCCCCGCAGGGTGTCGGCCACAGCCCGCAGCACCTGGTCCCCGCACTCGTGCCCCCATTCGTCGTTGCAGCGCTTGAAGTCGTCGATGTCGGCGAGGGCCAGGGCGAGCGGGCCGCCGGTGCGCTCGCACCGGGCGCGCTCGATGGCGAGCCGCTCGAGGATCGCCCGGCGGTTGGGCAGCGCGGTCAGCTCGTCGGTGCGGGACAGCTCCTCGACGCGGGCGTAGGCGAGCTCGAGCTGGGTGTTCTTGACCGCGATCTCGCGGGAGGTGCGCACGCGCAGGCGGTAGCGGCTGTACACGAGGCCCAGCACCAGCAGCGTCGAGGCGAGGGCGCCCAAGACCATCCAGCGCAGCAGCCGGTCGCGCTGGCGCTGGGCAGTGAGCAAGGCGATCTCCTGCTCCCGCTTGGCCGTCTCGTGGACGATCTGCAGCTTCTTCAGGCGACTGGTCTTGTCCGCGCCCAGGAGTTCGTTGTCGAGGGCGACGAAGCGGCGGTGGCTGGCCAGGGCGGCCCGGAGGTCGCCGAGGGCTTCCCGGGAAACCGCGAGAGCGCGATGGGCGTCGGCCTCGCCTCGCCGATCGCCCAGCCTGGTCGCCAGTTCGATCGCCTTGTCGAGCGTAGCGACCGCCTCGCGGTGGGCGCCGCGCCCTTACTGGATCTCGGCCAGGCGCAGCAGGTTCGAAAGGATGCCGCGCTGTCGCTGCGTACGCTCGCAAATCTGCATGGCCTCGCGGACGAGCGCCTCGGCCAGGTCCAGCTCGCCGAGCCTGAGGTGTGCCGCTCCCGCGCTCGACAGCCTGCCACCCGGGCGGCGAGCAGGAGCCACGCCACGGTCGCACCCGCGTGCAGCCGGCGGGCGTGAGCTGGTCCGCCGGTCCTCATCGATCACCAGCGTACACCCGCCGGCGCGGCCGGGGATTGCCACGGCCCGGCAGCGAGTTGTCCCGGGAGGCGGGAGCGGGCTGCTACCATCGCCACGGGGGAGGTCACATGCCGGAACCACGCCACGATACGAACCTGGGCATCACCGGAGTCGACCACTTCGAGTACGTCGCCAGCGACCTGGCGGCCGCGCGCGAGCTGCTGGTCGGGCGCATGGGGTTCGCCGAGACGGGCCGCGCCAGCGCCGAGGCGGCCGCTGCTTCGGGAGAGGATGCGGTGCTGCTGGCAGTCGGCCACGTGCAGGTCGTGGTCGTGGCGCCGCGGGAGGGATGGTCGCGGGCGGCGCGCTGGCTGCGTCGGCACCCCGAAGGCGTGGCGGTGATGGCGTACCGCGTGCGCGATGCGGCGGCGGCGCGGGCGACGCTGGCCGGTCGCGCCGCCACGTTCGTGGACGAGACCCAGGTCGGGGCCTCCGGTGCCCAGAAGTGGTTCGACATAGCGACACCGCTCGGGGACGTGCGGTTCCGCTTCATCGAGCACCCGGTCGGGACGTTGCCCCCGGGGCTCGAGCCCCTGCCCGAGGGCGAGGCTGCCAACCCGTTCGGCTTTCAAGTCGTGGACCACGTGACGTCCAACATGCTCACCCTCGAGCCGCACGTCACCTGGCTGCGCGACGTCATGGGGTTCGAGGAGTACTGGCGCGTCACGTTCCACACCTCGGATGTGCATGGCGGGTCCGGGGGCTCGGGGCTGGCCTCGATCGTCATGTGGGACCGCGAGTCGGGCGTCAAGCTCGCGAACAACGAGCCGTACCCCCCCAACTTCGAGGCGAGCCAGATCTACGCCTTCGTGGACGCCAACCACGGCCCGGGGATCCAGCACATCGCCCTGCACGTGCCGGACATCGTGACGGCGGTCGAGGGCCTGCGGGCGCGGGGCGTCGATTTCCTGCCCACCCCGGGCTCGTACTACGACATGCTCCCGGCTCGCCTGGCCGATCGCCGCGTGACCAACTTCCGCGACGACATCGGCGAGCTGCGCCGCCTGGGCATCCTCGTTGACGGCGAGGACGACCGCTACCTGTTGCAAATTTTCACGGTGGAGGCGCAGGCGCTGCTGGGGCGCGAGGCGGGCGGGCCGTTCTTCTGGGAGGTCATCCGCCGCCGCGGCGCCCGGGGGTTCGGCGAGGGCAACTTCAGGGCGCTGTTCGAGGCGATCGAGCGCGAGCAACAGCGGCGGGTCGGGGAAGGAGGTGCGGCATGAAGCTCGCCCGCATCCAGGCCGCCGCCGGCGCCCGTGTGGCGGTGATGGTGCCCACTGCCGAGGGTCTCCGATGGATCGCCCTCGCCGACGCGGCGCGCACGGTGCTGGGCTCGAGCTGCCCCGACTCGATGCGCTTGCTGCTCGCCCAGGAAGGGCCGGGGCTGTCCACCGCCCGCCAGGTCCTGGCCGCGCTCGAGGGGGCGCCCGTGCCGCCGGGGGTGCTGGCGTGGGACCCCGCCGGCGCACGCCATGCCCTGCCGGTGGACGAGCCGGGCTCGTTCCTCGACTTTTACGCCTACGAGGCGCACGTGCGGACGGCGCGCATGCGGCGCGGCCTGGAGATGCCACCCGAGTGGTTCGACACGCCGACGTACTACCGCGGCAACCACCGCTCCTTGCTCCCGCCCGGGGCCGAGGTGGTGTTCCCGGCTGGCGAGACAAAGATGGATTACGAGCTGGAGGTCGCCGCGGTGCTGGGCGCGCCGATCGCGAGCCCGACGCCGGCACGGGCCGAGGCCGCCATTGCCGGGTTCTGCCTGTGCAACGACTGGAGCGCGCGGGCGCTGCAAGCCCGGGTCATGAAGCTCGGCATGGGGCCGGCGCGCGGCAAGGACTTCGGCACCACCCTCGGGCCGTGGCTGGTGACCCCCGACGAGATCCCCGACTGGGGGGCGGTCGAGCTGTCGGTGCGTGTGAACGGCGAGACCTGGAGCCGCGGCACCCCGGCCGGGATGCACTGGAGCTGGGGGGAGCTGCTGGCCGTCGCGGCTTCCGGTACGCGCTACGAGCCCGGGGACGTGTTCGGTTCCGGCACGATCGGCGGCGGGTGCGGCCTCGAACTCGACCGTTTCCTCTCCCCGGGGGACGCCGTCGAGCTGGACGGCGGGGCGCTGTTCGGGGTGCTGCGCGGCGTCGCCCGCCGCCGGGAGGCGTGAATGATCCACCGACTGCAACGCGGACTGGTGCCGCCCAAGCCGCACACGGTGCTGCGCGTCGACGGCGCGCTGGCGTTCGAGCACTGTTTCACCCGCAAGGGTTTCGAGGGCGCCTACACGATCATGTACCACCGCACGCCCCCGCACTGGCTCGCGGGAGAGTCCGACGCGGGGGAGCACCCGGGGTGGGCCGAGGCGAGCGCCGACCCGCCGATCCGCCGTCGGCACTTCCGCACCGCGGCGGTGCCGCCCGGCGGCGAGCCGATGCTCGGGCGGCGCTTGCTCGTGGCCAACCGCGAGCTGGGGGTGTGGCTCGGGCGGCCGGACCGCGACGACGCGACGCTGGTGGCCAACGCCGACGGCGACGAGCTGACCTTCGTGCACGAGGGCGCAGGGAGGGTCGAGACCCCGCTCGGCGTGCTCGACTTCGAAGCCGGAGACTACGTGTTCGTGCCCCGCTCGTTGCTCCACCGCTGGCGCCTCGACCGGCCGGCGCACCTGCTGACGATCGAGGCCCGCTCCTGGGTGGACCTGCCGCGCCAGTTCCGCAACCCGGTGGGGCAGCTCACCATGGACGCCCCCTACTCGCACCGCGACTTTCGCGAGCCGCGCTGGCCCGAGGGCGGCCCGGCGACGCTCGGTGTGCCGCGGGAAGCGCTGGTCCACCGCCAGGGGCGCCTGTCGCGGTTCGAGTACGCCCACGACCCGTTCGACGTCGTGGGGTGGGACGGGCAGGTGTGGCCGTTCGCCTTCCCGATCCACGCCTACCAGCCCAAGACCGGGCTCGTGCACCTCCCGCCGACGATCCACATCACATTTGCCGGGCAGGGTTTCGTGGTCTGCTCGTTCGTGCCGCGGGTGGTCGACTTCCACCCCGAGGCGATCCCCTGCCCGTACCCCCACTCCTCGGTCGACTGCGACGAGATCATCTTTTACGCCGCCGGCAACTTCACCTCGCGGCGTGGGATCGAGCCCGCGTCGGTGACGCTGCATCCCTGCGGCGTCCCGCACGGCCCGCACCCGGGCCGCTACGAGGCCTCGATCGGCACCGCGCGCACGAGCGAGCTCGCGGTCATGATCGACACCTTCTCGCCGCTCGGGGTGACGGCGCACGCGCGGGCGGTCGAGGACGTCGGTTACAACCGGAGCTGGGCGTCGGCCGACGACAGCGGGGTGCTGGAATGAGCGCGGACGGGCGCACGCTCGATCCCGCCGCGCTGTCGTGGATCGAGCTGTACCGCCGCCTCGTGGAGGTCGTGGTGCCGCGGCCAATTGCTCTCGTCTCCACGGTCGACGAGGGAGGGCGGCCGAACCTGGCGCCGTTCTCGTTTTTCACCGTGGTCTCGGCCAACCCCCCGTACCTCGCGTTTTCGCCCCAGCGCGCCGGGCGCACCGGCGAGAAGAAGGACACCCTGCGCAACGTCGAGGCCACACGTCAGTTCGTCGTCGCTGTGGTGACCGAGGCGATCGCCGAGCGCGTCAACGCCTGCGCGGCGCGGCTGCCGTACGGCGAGAGCGAGTTCGCCCACAGCGGGCTGACGCCGGTTCCGGCCCGGCTCGTACGCCCGCCCCTGGTGGGCGAGTCGCCGGTCAACATGGAGTGCGAGCTGGTGGAGATCCGCACCTACGGCGAGGGGAGCGGCGGGGGCAGCCTCATTGTCGGGCGCATCCGCCTCCTCCACCTCGACGGCTCGGTGCTCGACGCGGAAGGGAAGGTGCGGCCCGAAGCCCTGACCGCGGTGGGGCGCATGGGCGGCGACGACTGGGTGCGCACGCGCGAGCGCTTCCCGATGCCGCGCCCGGAATAGCCGCCCGGCCCCTGCCCTTGTGCTGGGCGGACGGACGACGGCATGTCTGACTTCATCTGGCACCCCCGCCCCGACGACCTCGAGCGCTCCCACGTCGCACGGCTCATGCGCACCCACGGCATCGACAGCGCCCGCGCGCTGCGCGAGCGGGCCGCCGCCGACCCCCACTGGTTCTACCCCGCGGTCGAGCGCGACCTGGGGATCGAGTGGTACACCCCGTACACGCGGTTGCTCGACGCCTCGGGTGGGCTGCCGTGGACCGAGTGGTTCGTGGGCGGGGAGCTCAACCTCGTGCACAACGTGCTCGACCGCCACCTCGCCGCCGGGCACGGCAACGAGGTGGCCGTCGTGGCCGAGGGCGAGAGCGGGGAGACGGGGCGGCTGACGTACGCCGCCCTCGACGAGCGGGTGTGCCGCCTCGCCGGGGCGCTCGCCGGCCTCGGCGTGCAGGTCGGGGACGCAGTCGGGTTCTACCTGCCGATGACCGTGGACGTGGTCGTCGGGCTGCTCGCCTGTCTCAAGATCGGCGCGGTGCCGGTGCCGGTGTTCGCCGGTTTCGGTCCCGACGCCCTGGCGGTGCGCCTGGCCGACGCTGGGGCCCGCGTGCTCCTCACCGCCGACGGCACGAGCCGGCGGGGCGCGCGCATCGCGCTCAAGCCGGTCGCCGACGCGGCGGCCGCGCGCGCAGGGTGCGTGCGGGACATGGTCGTGCTGCGCCACGACGGCGGGGAGCTGCCGTGGCAGGAAGGGCGGGACTGGTGGTGGCACGAGCTGGAGGCCGAGGGTCCGGTACGCCTGCCCACGGAGCCGCTCCCGGCCAGTGCCCGCGCGCTCGTCCTCTACACCTCCGGCACCACCGGCAAGCCGAAAGGCGCCGTACACACCCACGCTGGCGTGCTGTCCGTCACCGCCCGGGAGGTGGGGTACCACCTCGACCTGCGTCCCGGCGAGGTCATGCTGTGGCTCACCGACATCGGCTGGATGATGGGCCCGTGGGAAATCCTGGGTGTGCTGTTCCACCGCGGCACCGTGGTGCTGGTGGACGGCGCTCCCGACTACCCGGCGCCCGACCGGCTGTGGGCGGTGGTGGCACGGCACCGCGTCACGCACCTCGGGGTCGCGCCCACCGCGGTGCGGGTGCTCGCCGCGCACGGCGACGACCTCCCAGGCCGCCACGACCTTTCGGCGCTGCGGGTACTCGGCTCCACCGGCGAGCCGTGGGACGAGGCGGGGTACCGGTGGTTTTTCGAGCGGGTCGGCGGTAGCCGCTGTCCGATCATGAACATCTCTGGCGGCACCGAGCTCATGGGGTGCCTGCTGGCGCCGCTGCCGGTGGCGCCGATCAAGGCGACCTCGCTTCAAGGCCCGGCGCTCGGCATGGACGTCGACGTGCTGGACGAAAGCGGGGCCCCGGTGCGCGGCCAGGTCGGCTACCTGGCGTGCCGCAACGCGGCTCCCAACATGACGCGGGGGTTCCTTGGCGACCGCGAGCGCTACCTCGAAACGTACTTCTCGCGCTTTGGCGAGACGATCTGGAACCACGGCGACTGGGCGCGCGTGGACGAGGACGGGCAGTGGTTTCTGAGCGGGCGCGCCGACGACACCCTCAAGATCGCCGGCAAGCGGGTCGGACCCGGCAAAATCGAGGCGGCGGCCACGGCGCACCCGGCGGTGCGCGAGGCAGCGGCGGTCGGCGTGCCGGACCCGGTCACCGGCACCAGGCTGGTGCTCGTGGCCGTGACGCGCCCTGGCGTTGCCGCGGAAGAGGCGCTGGCGGCCGACGTGGCGGCGTTTGTCGGGCGGCACCTCGGCCCCGCAATGCGCCCGTCGCGCGTGCTGTTTGCCGCGGCGCTGCCCCAGACGCGCTCGGGGAAGATCCTGCGCGGCGCCATCCGGCGGGTGCTCGCCGGCGAGACCGCGGACGGCGGACCCACAATTGCCAACCCCGAGGCACTGGAGGAGCTGGCGAAGCTGCGCTGAGCGCCGCGGGGTGGCGGCGGGGGGTCCGGAGCCGGAAAGACAGCGCAGGCCGGCCGTGTTGGACTTCGAGAGCAGGAACTCGGCGGCCTCCGGACTTGCCAGAGCCGGTCTCCTGCGGGAGGGACGCGATGGTCAGCACGATGATGTGGGTCGAGGTGGCGGGGCTGGTGGCTGCCGGCCTCTTGGCGAGCGTGGTGGCGGCGTCGGGCGGCGAAAGCCCGAAGCAGCCGGCCGGCACCGAGGTGGCGACGCTGGCTGCCGGCTGCTTCTGGGGGGTCGAGCACCTGTTCAAGGAACTGCCGGGAGTGATCTCGACCGAGGTGGGGTACACCGGCGGCACCACCCCGAACCCCACCTACAAGCAGGTGTGCACCGGCAAGACCGGCCACGCGGAAGCGGTGCAGGTCGTCTTCGACCCCGCGAAGACGAGCTACGAACAGGTGCTGCGCTACTTCTTCCGCCTCCACGACCCGACCACGCTCAACCGGCAGCACAACGACATCGGCACCCAGTACCGCTCGGCGATCTTCTACCACGGCGAGGAGCAGCGGCGGGTCGCCGAGAGGGTCAAGTCCGAGCTCGGCCGCTCGGGGAAGTGGAAGGACCCGATCGTCACCGAGATCGTTCCGGCCGGGCCGTTTTGGAGCGCCGAGGAGTACCACCAGGACTACCTGAAAAAGAACCCCGGCGGGTACTTCTGCCACGTCTTGCAGCCGGAGTGACGGCCGGCCCGGCGCTCGGGCCTCGAAGGCTCCGGCGCGGTTGCCGCCGGCTCCCGCGGGACGTAGATTGTAAGAGCCTGTCGGAGATAGCGGAAGGTCCGCGTTGCGGGCGCCGTGGGGCCAGATGCAAGGCGGAGCGCCGAAGGCGATGTGCTCCATCGGCAAGGCGCGACAACGCCGCAGATGGCACCACGCCGCCCGCAACCCGAAGGGCGCAGGGGGGTTGCCGGGTGCATGCGGCGTTGCTCGTCGGCCACGATGCTCCAGCATGGCCTGCCTCCTCGCGCCTTGCCTGCCCCCGGCAAGCCCCCTGCGTGCGGGTCTTCCCATTTCTCCGACAGGCTCCTAGGCAGGCCCACGGGAGGTGACCATGCTGCCGGTCAAGAAGATCCTCTGCCCGACGGACTTCTCCGAGCCCTCGTATGTGGCCCTCGGAGCGGCGGCCGAACTCGCCCGGGTGTTCGGCGCCGAGATCGTGGTGGTGCACGTCCTGACCCCCATCCCGGTGGTCGAGATGCCGGCCCTCCACGCCGGGTTCAACGTCGACAGGTACCAGGAGATGCTCGGCGAGAACCTGCGGAAGGCGCTCGATGACGTGATCGCGACTCGCCTCGGCGGCGCGGGCGCGGCGCGCGGGGTCCTGGTCGTCGGCCACCCGGCCAGCGAGATCGTCAAGGTGAGCCACGACGAGGGGGCGGACCTCATCGTGCTCTCGACCCACGGCCGCTCGGGGGTCGGGCACCTGCTGTTCGGCTCGGTGGCCGAGCGCGTCGTGCGGTCGGCGAGCTGCCCCGTGCTGACGATACGGGCGCGGTAGCACCCCGTCGGAGCAAGCGGTAGGCCCTCCGCAGCCCTCCCCCAGGCTCCGTGCACGGCGGTTCACAGCACGGTCTCGAGCGCGGCCAGCAGCGCGTCGCCGTCGGACGAGGTGGAGTACATCGCGAACGAGGGGCGCACGAGCAGTCGCCCGGCGTGCACGGTGAGCGGCACCTCGATCCGGAAGCGTTCGAACAGCTCCCGTCGCAGCGCCTCGGGGTCGCGCCACGGCAGCTCCGCCGCCACCATCTGACCGCAGTCGGCGTCGCGGCAGATCGCCGGCAGGCCGGTGAGGCGCACGACGCGATCGCGGGTCGCGACGGCGAGCGCGTGCCCGCGGGCGGCCGCTGCGATCCAGTCGTGGCGTTCGAGGAAGTCGATCGCCGCCGGCACCGCCAGGAACGCCGAAATGTCCCGCGTGCCCTGCCACTGCAGCCGGCGCTCGAGCGGCGTCGAGCCGGTGAAGGCGGCGAACCCGGCGTGGCCGTCGGCATCGGCGCAGTACCCCCAGCTCACCACGAGTGCGTCGAGCCTCGCGTGGTGCTCGGCGCGCGCGTGGAGGAACCCGGCGCCTTTCGGGGCGCACATCCACTTGTGGCAGTTGCCGGTGTAGAAGTCGGCCCCCACCGCCTCGAGGTCGAGCGGGACGTGACCCGGGGCGTGTGCCCCGTCCACCAGCGAAAGGATCCCCAGCTCGCCTGCCCGGCGGCAGACCTCGGCCACGGGGAAGACCAGCGCGGTGGTCGAGGTGATGTGCGAGAGGTACACCACCCGCGTGTGGGCGGTGACCGCGCTCAGAAGACGGTCCGGCAGCTCCGCGGGCTCGAACGGCAGCGGGATCGGCACGCGCACGACCCGCGCCCCCTCGCGGCGGCACACCCACTCCCACGCTGCGTCGCAGGCGCCGTACTCGTGGTCGGTGGTGAGGACCTCGTCGCCGGGACCGAGGTCGAGAGAGCGCGCCACGGTGTTGACGCCCGTGGTCGCGTTGGACACGAAGACGAGGTCGTCGGCGCGGGCGCCGAGGAAGCCGGCCAGCTTCTCCCGCGCCTCCCGAAGCAGCGCCGCCGAGCGCCTGGCCAGCAGCTCGACCGGGTTGCGCTCCATCTCTCGTTGCCACGCCTGCTGCGCGGCCAGCACCTCGACCGGGCAGGCCCCGAACGAGCCGTGGTTGAGAAAGACGACGCCGGGATCGAGCACGAACTCGTCGCGCACGCGCATGGAGAAGGATTGTAAGGGGTCAGCGCTCCTTGAGGATCGCCAGCATCTCGGCCAGCACGCGCTGCGCCGAGGCAGTGGGGATCTGGCAGGTGCCGGCGCCGCGGTGCCCGCCTCCCCCGTACCGGGCCATGAGCGCCCCCACGTCGCCGCGCGCCGTGCGGTTGAAGATGTTGTGCGCGACCTGGAACGACACCTTGTCGGCGCCCTTGACCCGCGACAGGCGGATCGACACGTTGGTGCCCTCCGCGCCGGGCAGCGTGTAGACGAGGAAGCGGTTGGCGGGGGGGATCTCGTCGACGGCCAGGAGGTCGGTGATCAGCACGTTGCCGTCGATGCGGGTGTGCGCAGCCAGGATCTCGCGCGCCCGCGCCTCGGTCTGCCGGTAGTACTCGACCCGCTCTTGGATGTCCGGCATGGCGAGGATTTCCTCCGGCGAGTGCTCGAGCAGCAGATCCGGCATCATCTGCGTCATCTCCTTGTTGGAGATGCGGAAGCTGTGGTGGTAGCCGAGCCCGGTGCGGGGGTCGAGCAGGAACACGAGCAGCATGGCCGGCGACGGATTGACCACGTCCTCGCGCGTGAGCTGGGCGCTGTCGAAGCGGTCCACGACCTGCAGCAGCGGCTCGAAGCGCTCGATTTCCGGGTGCTCGTCCACGAAGTGCTCGTAGACCAGCCTGGCGGCGCTGGGCGCCATGCCGTAGCGGCCCACGAACGTGTCAGGGAGGCGGCCGGGAGCGCTCTCGCTCGAGTGGTGGTCGAACCACATCCCGCACCCCGGGGCGAATGGGAGGTTGCAGACGATGTCATCGGCGGTGACGGCCACGGTGCCGTCCTGCATTTCCTTGGGGTGGGCCTGGACGTAGGAGTCCACGAGCCCGGCGGCCTTGAGCAGCACCGCGCACATCAGCCCGTCCACATCTCCTCGCGTGATCAACCGCATGGCGCCCTCCCTCGGCGTGCCCGCAACCAGCATGAATGGCTGGCCACAAGCATAGCACTCGCGCGGAGTAGACTCACGCACCCGCGCCAGGCGCGGTGGAGGGTCGATGCGCGACATCCGATGGCTGCAGGCGGTGGTGCGAGAGGCCGGACGGCGGGCTGCCCGGCGGCAGCGCCAGCTCGAGTTCGCCGAGCGGATGTACAAGGAGGACGGATCGGTCGTGACCGAGGTGGATCGCGACACCGAGGACTTCCTGTGCGAGCGCATCCACGCCCGCGTTCCCGAGGCCAACCTGGTGACCGAGGAGCGGGTGCGCCACTTCGCCGACGGCCGCCCCTGGACGTTCGTCATCGACCCGATCGACGGCACCGACTCTTTCAGCCAGGGGCTGCCGACCTGGGCGGTGTCGGTCGGGGTGCTCGACGCCGAACTCGTACCCGTGGCCGGAATCGTCCACGCTCCACGCCTCGGGCTGATGCTCGCCGTGGACAGCAGGAACCGCGTCCGCGACGGTGCCCGGGAAGTCGCAGCGCCAGCGCCGCTCGAGTCGCTCTCGCGGCTGTCCGGCCTGGCGATCTCGTCGCGCGCCCACCGGTCGTTCGACCTCAGCCGCTTCCCCGGCAAGGTGCGCGGGCACGGCAGTGCGGCGCTGCACCTCGTTTACCCGGCGATCTTCGGCGGCATCGTGGCGGCGCTCCAGGACGACGGCGCCAACGCCTGGGACATCGCCGGCGCCCACGCGATTTGCCGGGCGGCCGGCTGCACCTTCACCTACCTCGACGGGCGTCCGGTCGACTACCGGGCGTTGCGCGCCCGCCGCTGGAAAGTCGAAGGCCCGCTGATCGCCGCCAAACCCGGCGCCGCCGCGCTCGTGCTCGCCTGCATCGCGCCGCTTCCGGCCGCGACACCTACCTGAGCTTCTTGTCGATCCTGGCGAGCTGGGCGCGGGCCTCGTCGGCGCGCCGGCCATCCGGCACCAGCTCGACGAAGCGCTCGAGCGCCGCCCGCGCCTCGGCCCACGCCTCCTTGCGCTGGTAGCACTGCGCGAGCCCCAGGAGCGACGAGGAGAACGCCGGGTCGATCTCGAGCGCCTTGCGGTACTCGGCGATCGACTCGTCCACCTTGCCGGCTGCCAGCAGCCCCTCCGCCAGGCTGTCGTGCGGGTTGGCCTCGCCGGGCGACAGCTCCACGTACTTGCGGAACACCGCCACCGCCTCCTCCCGCCGCCTGGTGCGCAACAGCAAGTAGCCGAGCTGGTTGTACGCCTCGGCGCGGTCGGGCTGGACGGCAATTGCCGAGCGGTACAACCGCTCCGCCGCCTCGTCGTTCTTCTCGTGCTCGGCAATGCGCGCCTGGGCCAAAAGCCCCTCGTGGCGGTCCATCCCGGTCATGGCGAGCGCCTGCTCACGGGCCTTGGCAACGCTGCCGCCGGCGACCCCCGGCGCGGCCAGGTAGAACTCCAGCAGAGCGCCGCGCGCCTCGAGGTCCGCCGGCTCCAGCTCCACTGCTTTCTCGAACGCGGCTCGCGCTTTTCTGGCAAGACCCAGAGCGGACGCGAACCCGGCGCCCATGGCCTGCCGGGAGTACGCCGCCCCCAGCCACCGGTGGAACTGCGAGCGGTTCGGCTCGAGCCGCACCGCCTCCTCGAGATGCGCCGCCGCCTGCTCGGCGTCGCGGTCGTGGTCGAGCAGCGCGAGCCCGAGGTATGCGTGGGCCGCTGCATCGGCCGGATTGGCCGCCAGCGCCCGCGCCAGCGCCTTCTTGGCCTCGGGGTACTTTCGTTCCTTGAACAGCGCGATGCCCCTTTCGATGTGCGTCGGGGTGGGTGTCGGCACCGGCTCCTGCTGTGCACCGAGGCCCGCACCCAGCGTCAGCCCGACGACCACACCCATGACCAGCGCCATGCGCCTCATCGCCACCTCCGGGCGAATTGTCCCAGCAATCTCCGTGCCTGGGAGAACTCTTCGCCGAGCCCGCGCGTGCCGCCGGCGAAGAGCACCGCGACTTTGGACCGGCTCGTGAGGGGCCGCCAATACGCTCGGCGGGGAGGCGAGGAGTACGGGGCGCGGCGATATCTCTCCTGGGGGGGAGATGCGGGGCTCGCCGGCCCCGTGTACGGCAGTGGAAGCGGCCACCGGGCGCATGGCGGGGTGGTGGGGGCGCCCGGTAGCCTGATGTGGGCATGCTCGGGGTCGGCGACGAAGACGATGGCGGACTGCTGCGCCACCGGGGTGCGCCGCGGGCCCTTGAGCGACACGACGATGACCTCGAGCGGATTCCCGCCGGCGCGCCGCTCGAGCCGCAGGCCGGCGCTCGAGGTGCGGCCGTCGCGCGCGGCGCTGGTGACGACGTCGCGAATCGCCTCGCGCAAGGCGAGCGTCGCCGCCTGGCTGTCCCCTGCGAGGCCGGCCGGGGTGAGGAACAGCCCGTCACGCCGGGCGAGGATGCGCTCCGCGAGGCGGTTGACCAGCAGCGGCCGGGCCTCCACGTCGACGATGAGGGCGCCGAGCGCGATCCGGTCGAGCGCCGCGGAGGACGTGGCAGCCTGCTGCTCGGCCTCGGCGATGCGGCGCTGGATGGCGACGGCGCGCTGGAGGTGGGGGACGACCTCCCGCAACGCGCTTGCCTCGGCGTCCGAAAACGGAGCCCCGGCAGGGCGGAACGCCCAGACGGCGGCGAAGAAGACCTCGTCGCAGGCGAGGCTGGCGCCGATGATGTGCTGCAGCCCGGCGGGCTCCAGGACCAGGCGCGCGAGCTCCGAGGCGGCGAGGACCTCGGCCTTGATGTCGTCGCCGTCACGGAGGACCTCGCCCACCTTGTGGCAGACGGCCGGCACGAGGGGCTCACGCAGCGGGTCGCTGGCGCGGTAGGCGAGCAGCGCCGTGAGGTCGAGGCCGGCGCTGGCCGAGACGGTGGCGGAGGGCGGGCCGGCGGCGCCGATCTGCAGGAAGGCGCCCGCAGCGCGCAGGCAGCGCGCCAGGACGGCGAGAGCCGCAGGCCACTTCTCGGGTTGCAGCGAGGCGTCGTACACCGCGTCGAGGACGGCTCGAAGGGTGCTGCCTCCGCCCGCCGTTCTCGCGTCGTCCTTCATCGCCGGGTCCTCCTTCGCCTGCCGCGGGAATCGAGAAAGCATAGCATGCATGAAGGCTCTCGCATGCTCCGGGGGAAGCCCGACAGAGGCGGCTGGCAGTTGGGGTGCGGGGTGGATCGAGAGGCCCCGGGGCTGGCGGCGAGCGAGCCGCGGGCGCCGGCCTACCCCAGGGCCGCTCGCACGGTGCGGGCGAGGTCGGCGAGCCCCAGGGGCTTCTGGGCGAGGCGCGTGATGCCCAGCTCCTGCAAGGCGACGAGCCGCCCCGGCGCGTAGCCGGTCAGGACGACGATGGGCAGCTCCGGGAACGCCTCCCGCGCCAGCCGGACCAGCTCCTCGCCGCCCATGACCGGCATCGTGAGGTCGGTGATGAGCAGGTCCACGCGCGAGCCCGAGCGCAGGCGCTCGAGGGCCTCGCGGCCGTCGCTGACGGTCTCGACGCGGTAACCGAGCGTGACGAGCGCCTGCTCGATCGCGGCGCGGACCTGCGCCTCGTCTTCGGCGAGGAGGACCAGCTCGCCACGCCCAGGCGGCAGTTCGGCGACGGGCGGTGGGGGCGCGGGCAGTGCGCCGCGGTGCTCCGGCAGGTAGACGTGGATCGTCGTGCCCTCGCCCCAGCGGCTCTGGGCTTGCACGAAGCCCTCGTTCTGGGCGACGAGGCCGTACACCTGCGAGAGGCCGAGGCCGGTTCCCGCACCGTGGGCCTTGGTGGTGAAGAACGGCTCGAAGATGTGCGGCAGGTGCTCGGGCCGGATCCCCGAGCCGGTGTCGGCCAGCGCCAGGTGGACCCAGCGACCCGGCGCCATGCCGGCCACCGGCGGCGGGTCCGACGAGGAGAGCGTCAGGGGCCGGACGCTCAGGCGCAGGACCCCCTGTCCGGGCATGGCGTCGCGGGCGTTCACCGCGATGTTCATGATCACCTGCTGGAGCTGGGTGGCGTCGGCGTACACGTGGCAGGCCTGGCTCGCGTCGCGATCCACCTCGATGCGGATGCGCTCGGGGATGGTGCGGGCGAGGATCTGCGCGACGTCAGCGACGAACGCCCCGAGTTCGAGGGGGTCGCGCTCGCTGCCCGAGCCCCGCGAGAAGTCGAGCATCGAGCGGATGAGCTTGGCCGAGCGCTCGGTTTGCTCCTTGATCACGCGCAGTGCCTCGCGCGCCGCCGGCCGCTGCTCGGGGTCGCGCAGGAGCAGCTCGGCGTGGGTGAGGATGGCAGTGAGGAGGTTGTTGAAGTCGTGCGCGAGCCCGCCCGCGAGCTGGCCGATCACGGCCAGGCGGTCCTGCTGCTCGAGGCTGCGCGCGAGGTGGTGCTCCCGGGTGGCGTCGTGAATGACGAGGATCCAGGCCGACTCGGTGCCGTTCACGGTGGGGCGTGCGCGCAGCTCGAGCACGCGAGGCTCGGCGCCCTGCGTGTGCAGCTCGTGCGGCAGCCCGCCAGGCCGGGGCGTGAGGACGGAAGCGAGCGGCACCCCTCCGAGCTGGGTGAGCGGCGCCTCGCGGTCGGCGTGTCCCAGCAGCGCGAGGTAGTCGTGGGCGACAGGGTTGGCGAGAGCCACGCGATGGTCGTGGCCGAGCATCAGCACGCCGTCCGGGAGCTGCGAGAGGAGCGTGGCGAGCATCCGCTGCTGCTCTTCCAGCCGTTCCCGCAGTCGGGCCTGGTGGAGCACCACGCCGAGCATCCCGGCAACCTCGCCGGCCACTTCCTGGTCGTCGGGCGAAAAGGCGTCGGGCTGGCGGCTCGAAAGCACGAGCTGCGCCACGAGATCCGCCTCGATGGTGAAGCTGCAGACGAGCAGGGTCCGGACGCCCCTGGCTCGCAGCTGGTCGAGGGCCGGTCCCTGGCCGACGTACGAGGCCAGGTCGGAAAGGTAGAGGGTGCGGTTGCGCTCGAGCTCGCCCGCCAGGAGCTGGGACAGTTCGACCCTGCCGCTGGACGGCTCGGCGAGTTCGGGCACGCTGTCCACTGCCACGTACTCGCCGGCGCCGGAGGCGGGGTGGACGACGATGATGGCGGCGCGCTGGGCCGGGATGATCTGGCGCAGCCGGGCCAGCGTGGCCCGGGCGGTTTCCGCGGTCGAGCGAGCGGCGAGGATGGCGAGGTCGATCTCGTGCATCGCCTCGACCCGGCGGGCGTAGCGGCGCAGCGCGGCCTCCGCCTCCCGGCGCTGGGTGATGTCGATGAGCACGCCGTGCAGCCCGACCGTCCGGTCGCCGTCGACGACCGGGCGGGAACTCGAGCGCACCCACCGGAAGCTGCCGTCCCGGTGGCGCAGCCGGTACTCGAGGGGGTGGAGTTCGCCGGCCAGGGTCCGCCGGAAGCTCTCAACCAGCTCGGCGAGGTCGTCGGGATGCACGAGTTCCGAGAAGTGCCGCCCTTCGACCTCGGCCGGCGCCATGCCGAGCACCCGCTCGACTGCCGGGCTCGCGTAGGTGACACGGCCCTCGTCGCTGACCGCGAAGATGACCTCCGAGACCCTCTCGACCAGCTCGCGGTACTTCTCCTCGGAGGCGCGGAGGGCCTGCTCGGCCGCGCGCCGCTCGGTGATGTCGGCGATGACCCCGATGACCTGCGCCAGCGGGCCGACCTGTGCGACCCGCAAGGCGTGGTCCGAGAGCCACCTGTAGGTCCCGTCGGCGACTTGCCAGCGGTACTCGATTTGCGCCTCGCCGCGCGCCACGGCCTCGCGGTAGGCCGCAATCGCCCCGGCGCGGTCGTCGGGATGGATGCGGTCGGCCCAGAAGCCCGGCTCCCGCATGAAGCGCTCGGCGGGAAAGCCGGCGAAGCGCTCGACGCTCGCGCTCATCCACTGCGCGTCGAGATCGGCCGGCACCTCGGCGGTGTAGACCGCCACGGGCAAGGCGGCGAGGATCGCGGCCTGGCGGGCCTGGCTCTCCTGGAGCGCCTGCTGGGCCTGGCGCAGGCCCCGCAGGTCGTGGAAGACCCCCTGCACGACCTGCCGGCCGGCGAGCTCGATGACGCTGGCGGTGATCTCCACCGGGATGCGGTTGCCGGCGCGGTCCACCACCTCGCACTCGGTACTGCTCCCTGTCCCGACCGCGGCGTGCTGGCGGAAGATCGCCTCGTAGCGGGCCCGCTCCTCCGGGGGATGGAGGTCGGCCTGGTGCATGCGGCGGACCTCGTCGAGCGAGCGCCCGATCACCTCGAGCGCTCGCCGGTTAGCGTGCAGCAGCGCCCCGGTCGAGGCGTCGGCCAGGAAAATCGCCACGTTGGCCTGCTCGAGCAGCTCGCGGTATCGCCGGGCCGAGGCTTCGACGTCTTGCGCGGCCGCGACGCGGGCGCCGGCGTCGGCGACGAGACCATCGAGGACCCTCCGGCCGTCGGGGAGGGTGTGGACGAGTTCGGTGAGCGAGACCCAGACCAGCCCGCCGTCGCGGCGCCGGAGCTGGAGCACCCGGTCGCGGATGTGTCCGCGCGCCAGCACCTCGTCGACCGTGTCCTCGCGATCGCTCGGTGTGGCGTACAGCTCGCGGGTGTTGACCTTGCGGGCCTGCTCGAGGCTCGAGAAACCGAGGAGCTGGAGGAAGGCGCGGCTGGCGTGGAGGAGTTCGCCTTCGGGTGTGCTGCGGAAGGTGCCGACGCCGAGGCGGTCGAGGAGCTCCGGCACCGAGAAGATGCCGCCCGCACCCGCGCGCGCTTCAGGGTCGGGCATCTCGGGCCCATGGTAGCAGAGGGGGTCAGGAGGCCGCTCGGGGCGCTGCCCGCTGCTGGGAGAGCAGGCTGCGGATCAAGGGCGCGAGCCTGGTCGTGCCGCTGTCGCCCTTGCGGAGCAGGACCTCGATCTTGCCGCGCAGGCGCTCGCGCTCGGCCCGGGTGGTGTCGCGCGCGGTGAGCACGATGATCGGGATCTGCTGGGTCTCGCGATCCTGCTTGAGCCTGGCCGCGACCTCGAACCCGTCGATGCCCGGCATCATGAGGTCCAGGATGATGACGTCCGGCTTGTTGCGCTGCGCGAGCTCGAGCCCTTCGGTGCCGTCGAAGGCATGGATGAGCTGGTAGCCGTGGCCGTGCAGCATCTCCTCGACCAGCTCGTGAAGGCTCCGCTCGTCGTCGATGAGCAGCACCTTCGGGTGCCAGGCGACAGGGTGGGGTACCAGCTCGGCCAGGCGCGCCAGGAGCTGCGAACGGTCCACCGGCTTGGTGAAGTACGCGTCGGCTCCCAGCGCCAGCCCCAGCTCGTGGTTGGCGAGCACCGAGACGATGATGAGCGGGATCCGACTGACCTCCGGGCGGGACTTGAGATCGCGGAGGATGTCCCAGCCGTCGCGGCCCGGCAGCACGATGTCGAGCACGATCGCGGCCGGCTGCTGCTCGAGCGCCAGCTCCACGGCGTCGGCACCCGTGCGGCTCCAGGCGACGCTGTATCCGGCCCCGAGCAGGTCGTGGCGGATGCGCTCGTACGCCGCGACGTCGTCCTCCACCACCAGGATGCGGGTGCCCTCGACGGCCGCCGGCAGCGCCACGGCCGGGCCGGCCGCCGCGACCCCCCGGTACGCGAGTGGCAGGACCACGGAGAACGTGCTTCCTTCGCCCAGCGTGCTCTGCACGGAAATCGAACCCCGGTGCAGCTCGACCAGGCGCTTGACCAAGGTCAGACCGAGACCGGTGCCACCGTAGTTGCGGCCGTCGGCCTGGAAGACTTGGCGGAACTCGTCGAAGATCGCGCTCTGGTCGGCCGGAGCGATGCCGATGCCGCGGTCGGCCACTGAGATGCAGAGCGCCGGCACGCCGAGCCCCGAGGCCTCGGCGTCGAGCGCCTGGGCCGTGATCCGCACGGTCGTCCCCTCGTAGGCGAATTTCACGGCGTTGGCAACGAGGTTGAGGACGACCTGCTTGACCCGGATGGGATCGGCTTCGAGGGCCGGCAGGTCTGGCGCCGCCTCGACGGCCAGCTCGAGGTTTCGCTCGCGGGCGCCGGCGCGCACGATGTCGCAGACGCCTTCGATGAGTTCGGGCACGCGGACGGCTTCAGGGTGAAGTTCGAGCTTGCCGGCCTCCACCTTCGACAGGTCGAGGATGTCGGAGATCATCGCCAGCAGGTGCTCGCCCGAGCTGCGGATGTTGGCCAGGAACTTGAGGTGGCGGGGCTCCAGCTGGCCGGCGAGGCGAGTCTGCAGGATGGTCGAGAACCCGATGATCGAATTGAGCGGGGTGCGCAGCTCGTGGCTCATGGTGGCCAAGAAACGGCTCTTCATCTGATCGGCCTCGAGCAACCGCGCGTTAGCCTCGGCGAGCGCGGCGGCACGCTGGCGGTCGGCCTCGCGCAGGCCGGAGTCGACCCGCCGGGTGATGGCCAGCGTCACCCCCGCGATGGCGAGCACGGCGAGAAGGATGGACACCCCCGCCCGCCACCGGACGCGGGCGATGGGCGCGGTGATGACGCTTTCGGGCACGGCCAGCCCGAGCGACCACCGCAGCTCGGGCCGTTCGCTGCGCACCGGGACGTGGGCGACAAAGCGCGGCTCGCCACGCCAGCGGACCCGGGCCAGCCCCGGCGCGCCGCCGAGCTGCTTCGCCAGTGCCGCGAACCCTGCCGTGTCGGGATAGAGCTGGTCCACCGTGCCGAGCGGCGAGACCACGCGTTCGCCTCGGGGAAGGGTCGAGAAATCGACGGCGGGGAAGTAGATGATCCGGCTTTCGCCGTCCACGAGGAAGGCGTTGCCGGTGCCCTCGAAGGTGATCGAGTCGACCAGGCGCCCGAGCGTCTCGAGATTGATGTCGAGCCCCACCACGGCCAGCACGCTGCCGTCGGGCCGGTCGAGCGTGGTTTGCACCGTCACGCCGAGGGCTCCGGTCCCGGCGTCGACGCCGGCTGCGGTGACGTACAGGCGCCGCTTCGCCACGGCCTCCGCCCACCACCAGCGGGTCCGGGTGTCGTAGCCCTCGCGCTCGACCCGCCCGGAGGAGCGGAAGTACTCGCCCGTGCTGGCGGTGGCGAAGAACACCGAGGTGATGGTGGGGTCGGCGCGCTCCAGGCGCTCGAACTCGGTGCGCAGCCGATCCCACCCGGGATCACCCTCGAGCGGCCGGCGGAAGGTCGCATAGCCCGCGATCCACTCCTCGGCAAGCGGGTCGGCGAACAGGGTGGTGGCGATGCGGCCCCGCTCCTCGAAGAACGCGGCGATGTCCCGGGCGCGCAGTGTCACGAGGTCGAGCACCGCCTGCTGCACGCGCTGCCTTGTGAGGTCGGAGACTTGCTGGACGGCCAGCACGCCGAGCGACCCGAAGGCGAAAGCCGAGAGGGCGATGATCGCGATCGGGAGGCGGAGCTGCACGGACCCCGCTGGGTGCATGGCCCGAGTCTATAGGCGTCCGATCACCCAGGCAAGCGAGCGCGGCACCCCGGTCGCGAGGCCAGCCCGCGGGTTCCGGCGCGGTTGCCTACTGCTCGGTCTGGATCCCTTCCGGCCACTGCACGAAGCCGCCAAACGAGAACACGATGTCCGCGCTGTACGCGGTGGTGGGGCCGCGCCGCCAGTCCGTCTTGGCGAAGACGAGATCCTTGCCTCCCGAGTAGACCGTGTAGCCGGTGCCGTTGTCGCTCAGGTCGACCCAAAACGGCTGGCGCCACGGGTCGATCCCCGGGATCTGGCGGATGTAGGTCGGGACCAGCACCGCGGCGAGGTCGGCGGCCTGGATCGAGCCGCCGCGGGGGAAGTAGAGGTTGTCGACGGCGTACGCCTCGACTGCCGCACCAATGGAGCGCAGGTCGGCCATCGCACGCCGCTGGCGGGCGCGGTCGACGACGTTGAGGAGGCGGTAGATGAGAACGGCGGAAAGGATGCCGATGATCGCGACCACGACCATGAGTTCCACGAGCGTGAAGCCGCGCTGCAATCGCATCGACCTCATCACCGCACGCCAAAGCAAGACCCGCGCCAGCCTGGAGGCGACTCGCGGGGGCGTCGCTTCCGTGGGGGGGCACTGGTCACAGGGGCGTTGCCGCTCCGCGTCGCAGGCCGGACTCCCGGTCTTGCGTGGCGCCGGAGGGGGTCGTATGCTGGTGGCGATGCGGTGGGCTCTTGCAGCGAGCGTGATCCTGGCGGCTGCGCTGGCGGGCGGCGAGGAGCTGTTCATCCCCATGGTGGGGCAAAAGCAGGGCCAGGACGGCACCTGGTGGAGCACCGAGGTGTGGTTCGTCAACACCGCCTCGACCACCGGCGGGTACGCCGTGGTGTTCCTGCCGGGCGGCCAGGCGAACGTCGAGGGGCTGCAGGCGGAGCCGCCGCTCGACGACATTCCGCCAGGCACCACGGTGTACCGCAACGACCTGGTGCCCGGCGGCGCCACCGGCGTCTTGCGGGTGCTGACGACGGACGGCGTGCTGGCGTTCGGGCGGATCTTCTCGGCCGCCGGGCGGGGATCGTTTGGCCAGGGCATTCCCGCGCTGCCGCGCAGCGCCGCGCTGCGGCCCGGCGAGGTCGGGCACCTCGTGGGCCTGCGGCGGACGCCGCAGTTCCGCACCAACCTGGCGATCTTCAACCCGGGGCCGGAGCCGGGCACGGCGCGCGTGCGGCTGGTCCTCGCCAGGGGCGAGGTGGCTGGCGAGGAGGTCTTTCGCCTGGCCGGCGGCGGTTACCTGCAGCTCGACGACGCCTTGCACGCCTTCGGCCTCGCGCGCGCCGAACACGTACGGGCCGAGATCACCGGCACCGTCCAGCTGCTCGTCATGGCGTCGGTCATCGACACCCGCTCGGGTGCGCCGACGCTCGTACCCCTCCAGCGCTGATCGATCCCGAGGAGTAGAATCGCGCCTTCCTCGCGGGGCGTGCGCGCCCGCGGGAGAGGAGAGCGCATGAGAAACATGGTTGCAGTCGGCGTGCTCGTGGCGGTGTGCGGCGTGGCGGTGCTGGCCGAGGAGCCGGCGCAGACGCTGGCGAGCCAGAAGGACAAGGTCAGCTACGCCATCGGGGTGGATATCGGCAACAGTTTCAGGCGGCAGGGCGTGGAGGTCGACGTCGAGACCCTCGTCAAGGGGCTGCGGGACGCGTTGGCCGGGGAGCATATCCTGCTCACCGAAAAGGAAGTCCGCGAGATCATCCAGGCGTACCAGGTCGAGCTGCGGACCAAGGCGGCCGACAAGAGCAAGCGGGAAGGCGTGGCGTTTCTGGGCGAAAACGGCAAGAAGCCCGGGGTCGTGACCTTGCCGTCGGGGCTGCAGTACAAGGTGATCACGGCCGGGAACGGTCCCAAGCCGACTGCCGACGACTCCGTCAAGTGCCACTATCGCGGCACGTTCGTGGACGGCAGGGAGTTCGACAGCTCGTACAGCCGCAACGAGCCGGCGGTGTTCCCGGTGAGGGGCGTGATCGCCGGCTGGACCGAGGCTCTGCAGCTCATGCCGGTGGGCTCCAAGTGGCAGGTCGTGGTGCCGTACGAGCTGGGGTACGGGGCGGGTGGCAACCGGGGCATTCCGCCGTACAGCACGCTGGTCTTCGAGATCGAGTTGCTGGGTATCGAGAAGCCAGGCCAGGCTGAACCCTCCCACCAGCACTAGCCACCTGGCCGGCGGCCTGGACTCTCGCCGGCGGCGGCGGTATAAGCCGGCCGTGCCCCGGGCGGATACGCTCCTCGAGCGCTGCGCCTTCGCGGTTGCGGCCCTGGCCGTCGCGGTGCTCCCCGAGCGGATCAAGGAGCACCCGCGGCTGCAGCCCTACTCCACGACGTGGGCGCACCTTGTCTCGGCGTACGCCGAAGTCGTGGTCTCGGTGGTCCTGTTCATCTGGGGGATGGTCGGGGCCGTGTCGAGCTTTTCCTATGGCCCGGCCTGGGAGTACCTGGTGCGCCAGCCCCAGCTCACCCACCGCGATTTCTTCGCCATGGGCGCGCTCGGCTTCCTGGTGTACCTCGCGCAGCCGGCCACCTGGGTGCTGCTCTACGGCTTCGCGGAAGGGCTGGTGCGCGCTCTCGAAGCCGCGTTCTGGGACCGCCGCCTCGGGCTCGGCGTGGTGTGGCTGGGATGGCAGCTCGGCCGGCAGGCGCTTCGCGGGGAGCACCGCCTCCGGCTCGGCGTGATGCTGGGGCCACCTCGTCCGGATGAGATCGTGGTGCAGCCGGCGGGGCAGCCGGTTGCGCTCGAGGTCTTTTCGGTCGAAGACAAGAGCTGGTCGGAAAACCAGGTGGTCGAGTTTGGCGGGGCGTTTTACGAGCTGATCGGGCGCGAACTCGTGGCGCGCGGCCGATGGTACGCCTGGAGATATGAGCTTGCATTGTTGGGCGACAACGAGGTGATTCGCGGCGCCGTGGTCCGGCTCGTGGTGCCGAAAGCGGCCGAAAACGAGGGGGCCCGCGCCGCTGGCGGCGCGGGCCCCCAAACTGCTCCCGAGCCGGCGGCTAGGCGCCGCGCGACCCCAGCTCGCGATCGGTGAAGAGCAGCCCCACCATGTTGTCGCCGATCTTCTCCAGGCGGCGGGCAATCGGCTCGACGTTGGCTTCTTCCTCGACCTGCTCCTTGACGAACCACTGGAGGAAGTTGACGGTACCGTGGTCGTGCTCGGCGGCCGCCTGCTCGACCAGCTTGTGGATGCAGCCGGTGATGTGCCGCTCGTGCCCGAGCGCCGCCGCGAACGCCGCGGCCGGCGAGGCCCACGTCGCCTGCGGCTCGGCCAGCGCCTTCAGCGTCACCGTGCCGCCGCGCTCGAAGACGTAGTCGAACAGTTTCATGGCGTGGGAGTTTTCCTCCTGGGCCTGGACGCGCATCCAGCGGGCCATGCCTCGCAGGTCGAGCCCCTCGAAGTAGGCCGCCATGGCCAGGTACAGGTAGGACGAGTACATCTCTTCGCGGATCTGCTCGTTGAGTGCCGCTTCCATCGTGGTGCTGAGCATCGGGTTCTCCTTTCTCGTCTGGGCCGGCGGGGAGGCCGACCCCTCGCTTCAACGCGCCGGGCCGACCGTCTAATCCTGGGCCGCTCGGGCGAGGCTACCACCGGCGGCGCGAGCGTGTCCAGGCGGAGCCGCCAGGCGCGAACCGGCGGCTTCCAGCCGGGGGCACGCGGGTACACTGGCAGCGTGTCGAGCGTATGCCGACGAGGAGTGGGCGCCCCGTCCGGAAGGAAGGCGTGATGAAGCCGCAGTCGGAAGGGTCTTCCGGCACCGCGCTTCGCACGAGGCTGGCGAGGCTGGCGCTGGTCACGGCCGTCCTCGCCGCGGCGGCGCTCGCGCTCCGCCGCCTGGTGCCGGGCAGCGCGCCCGCCGCCGTCGCCACGTTCTTCATGGCTTTCTTGCTCGTGGCCGAGGCTGCTGCCCTGCTGGGGTGGCTCTGGCGGGTGACGACGTACAGGGTCGGCGTGCGGCTGTTCCTCTCGTACCTCATCATCGGCGTGTTTCCGTTCGTGATCATGGGCTGCCTCGGCGCGGTCGTCGGCTACATGGCGACCGGCCAGTACGCCTCCGTGCGGTTCGGCACCTTGCTCGACCGGACGTACGAGTCCCTCGCGGCCCTGGCCGAGAACGCCGCGCGGGCGCTGCCGGCGGATCCGCGCGAAGTGCTGGTGCGGCAGGCCACTGTCTCGAGGGCGCCGTTGCCTGCCTTCGAGTGGGTGGCGAAAGACGGTCCCCGGCTCGCCACCAGCCCCGGCCTGGACGGTCTGGAGCCGCCGGAGGATGGCCTGTTGCACACCTGGACCGGCCCCGTGCTGGCCGGCGGGCGACCCTGGGTGGCGGCCGCCAGCGGCGACCGGCAGCGCTGGGTGGCCGTCCTGGTGCCGATGCGCGATGCGGCCGAGGCTGCGGCGCGCCAGGCCGGGTGGTTCGAGGCCAGCCTGGGGGACGCTGTCGTGATCGACGAGCGCTCTCAGGAACCCACGGTCTCGGTTCGTCTCGAAGAGCCCACGTCCCCTGCCGGAAGCGGCGCCCCGGAAGCCGCCACGGCCTCGACGCCCGAGCCGGCGGGGTGGCTGCACCAGCGTTTCGTCCTCTGGCCGAGGGTCAGCGAGGCGCCGATCGAGTGGCCGGGCGGCGCGACCCAGCCCGACCGCCGGCTGGCGGTGGTCGTGCGGACCTCGCCGGCCGAGGCGTGGGCCAGTTTCATGAAGGCGCCCTACCGGCTGGCCGACGAGGTGCTGGCGGCGCTGCTCGGCCTCGGCATCCTCTTCGCGGTGCTGTACGCGATCGTGGTCGGCTTCGCGGTGGTCATGATCGTGTCCATCACCCGTTCCACGGCGCGCCTGACGCGGGGCGCGCGGGCGGTGGCGGCGGGCGACTTCGGGGCCCGCATCCCGGTGAAGCGCCGCGACCAGCTCGGCGACCTCGCGGTGGCGTTCAACACCATGACGGCGGCCGTCGATCGCATGCTCCACGAGGTCGCGGACAGGGAGCGCCTCAGGCGCGAGATGGAACTCGCCCGGGAGATCCAGCAAAGCCTCCTGCCCGCCACTCACCTCGTGCACGCCGGGCTCGCGATCAGCGCCCACTTCCTGCCCGCCTCGGAGGTGGGAGGCGACTACTTCGATGTCTTTCCGCTGCCGCGACGGGAAGTCGTGGTGACGGTCGGCGACGTGGCCGGCCACGGGGTCTCGACGGGCCTGCTCATGGCCATGGTCAAGTCGGCCATGGGCACGCTGGTGCTCGAGGGTTACCGCGGTGCCGAGCTCTTGGAGCGGTTGAACCGTCTCGTGCTCCAGCAGTCGGTGAAGCACCGCATGGCGACGCTGGTGCTGGCGCGAGTGAGCGCCGAGAACGGCACGGCCGAGATCACGAGCTGCGGCCACCCCCCGGTGCTCCTGGTCAGGCCCGCGGGCGAGGTCGAGGAGGTGCTCCTCTCCTCGCTGCCGCTGGGCACGCGACTGCCGGTGGAGCCGGCTTCCCGAATCGTGGCGTTCCCCCCTGGCAGCAAACTCGTGCTCTACTCGGACGGCCTGCTCGAGGCGGTGGACCAGGAGGGGCACCCCCTCGGTGCTGAGGGGCTCGGCGCGATCATCCGGCGTCACGCCCGGCGGCCAGCCGCCGAGCTGGTGGCGGCCATCCTCGGCGGCCTGCACGAGCACATCGGCGCGCGACCGCCCGCCGACGACCTCACCATCCTGGTGGTCGAGCACTCCCCCGACGATGCGGGAGGCTAGCGCCAGAGCGCAAGCAGCGCGAGGTGCACGAGGCCGGCCAGCCCCCCGGCGCCGAGGTCGTCGGCGACGATCCCCCAGCCGCCGGGGAGGCGCTCGAGCAGGCGGATCGGCCACGGTTTCCAGACGTCGAACAGGCGGAAGAGCAAAAGGCTGACCAGGACGTCGGGCGCCCGCAGCGGGCGCGGCCCTGCCACGGCGAGCAGGGAGAGCGCCAGCCACTGGCCGGCGACCTCGTCGAGCACCACCGGCCCCGGGTCGACGGCGCCACGGCGCAGGGCCTCCGCGCCGCACGCCCACACCGAAAGCGGCAGCAGGAGCGCGGCGCCGCCCGCCGCCACCGGCAGCGCTGGGAGGCGGCCGAGCAGTACCGGGGCGGCGAAGAGCGCAGCCCCGACCAGCGAGCCGACGGTCGTGCCGGGCGCCGGCAGCCGATCGCCGAGCCCGCCGCAGGTGGCCAGCAGCCGCGCCACGGCCGGACTCATGGCTTTCCCTCCAGCTCTTCCAGGAGGCGGCGCGGCAAGCCGCCGAAGTCTCCGGACGACATGCAGATCACGACATCCCCGGCGCGCACGTGAGAGCGCACGGCCAAAAGCAGGTCCGCGTCGTCGGGGATGGCCGCGGCGGCGCCGCCCCGCCGCGCCACGGCCCGGACCAGGGCCTCGCGGTCCAGAACCTGGGCCGGGCCGAGCCGCTGCCGGTGGAAGACGGGGGCGATGAGGGCCAGATCCGCCACCGTGAACGCCTCCTCGTACGCCGGCGCGAAGACCGGCCGGCCGGCCGTGAGCGACCGCGGCTCGAAGACGGCCACGAGGCGCCGACGGCCGAAGCGGACGCGGGCGCCCTCCAGCGTCAGCCGGACGGCGGTGGGATGGTGCGCGAAATCGTCCACAACCGTGACGCCGTGACTTTCACCCACGATCTCGAGGCGCCGGCGGACGCCGGGGAAGCTCCTCAGCGCCGCATCCACGGCCTGCGGGTCGAGCCCCGCCAGGAGGGCACAGGCGCAGGTCGCCATGACGTTGGCCAGGTTGTGCATCCCGGTGAGCGGTACCCCGACCGAGAACACGGTGCCGCGCCAGGCCAGGGACGCAGCCAGCTTGCCGTCGGCATGGCCCCAGCCAACACAGCGCAGATCGGCTCTGCGGTCGTGGCCGTACCACACGACGTTCGGGTGGTCCGAGGCCACCGCGCGGGCACCCGGATCGTCGCAGTTGGCGACCACCGCGCCGCTGCCGGCCACCAGTGCCGTTCCGGCGCGGAACGCTGCCACGATGGCATCCAGGTCCGGGTAGATGTCGGCATGGTCGAACTCCACGTTGCCGACCACGAAGAGGTGCGGGTGGTAGTGCAGGAACTTGGGTCCCCTGTCGAAAAAGGCGGTGTTGTACTCGTCGCCCTCCACGATCGTCCAGCCGCAACGCCCCAGCCGCCACGGCCGGCCGCCGCGCGGAACCCCGCCGATGAGCGCCGTGGGATCGAGGCCGCAGCACGTGAAGACATGCGTGCACAGTGCCGTGGTGGTGGTCTTGCCGTGGGTGCCCGCCACCACCACGGTGCGCGCCGGGCGGCAGAAACGCTCACCGAACGCGGCGGCCTGGGAGGTGAACGGCAGGCCGGAAGCCAGCACCGCCTCGACCTCGGGGTTGGTGCGGGGCACGGCGTTGCCGATCACGACCTGCTCGACCCCGGCAGGGATGGCCGCGGGGTCGTAGCCGAGCCGCACGGGGATGCCGAGCTCCGCGAGCAGCTCCGACATCGGCGGGTAGAGGGCGGCGTCGACGCCGCACACGGACAGCCCCGACTCCTGCATGAGGCCGGCGAGCGGTGCCATGGCGGTGCCGCCGATCGGCAGGAAGTAGAGTTGGCAGGGTTTCTGCATGGCCGTTGGCGCGCTCCGTCGCGCCGGTGTACTCTAGCACCTCCGGCGGAGCCGGACAGGTTCCAAAGGAGAGGAGGCTCGAAAATGAGGTTTCGTTCCTTGATCGCTGCGGCGGTGATGGCGCTGCCGCTGGTCGCGCTAGCTCAAAAGGCACCTTCCACGGCCGATGCGACGAAGTCGGCCGGCCCCCTGCCGGTCATCGACATCGCCGAGAAAATCAAGGACTTCGGCGTGGTGGCCAAGGGCGAGCGCCTGCTCGCGGTGTACGAGGTGCGCAACACCGGTCAGGCGCCGTTGCAGATCACCCAGGTGCGGCCGACCTGCGGCTGCACCGTGGCCGACTACGACCGGGAGATCCCGCCGGGCGGCACCGGCAAGATCCGCGCCGAGGTCGAGACGTCGTCGTTTTCGGGCCCGATTTCCAAGGCGGTGATCGTCTTCTCGAACGACCCGATCAACCCGCAGGTCAACCTCGTGGTCAAGGCCGAGATCCGCTCGTTCATCGAGGTCTTCCCGAAGGCGCTCATCGTCTTCAAGAACATCATGGCAGGCGAGGCTGCGACCGAGAAGCTCAAGCTCGTGTCGGCCGACGGCTCCGACTTCCAGGTCACCGGCGTGGACGCTGGCGGCGGCCCCTACGAGATCAGCTACCGGCTGCTGCCCGAGGCCGAGCGCATGCCCGAGCGCAAGGGCTCGCAGTGGGAAGTGGCGATCACCGTTCCCGCCAACGCCCCCGAGGGCATGCTGACCCACAAGCTGCTGGTCAAGACCACGGCGGCGAAGGCGCCCGAGGTGCCGATCAACGTGACCGGTGCGGTGCGGCCCGTCGTCCAGGTCATCCCGCCGCAGGCCAACCTCGGGAAGGTGCGCTCCGATGCCCCGGTCGGTAGCAACGTGCTGCTGGTCAACAACCGCCAGGGCAGCACGCTCGAGATCACCGAGGCCAAGGTCGACAACCCATACTTCAAGACCGACATCATCCCGCTCCAGGCCGGGCAGCGGTTCCAGATCGCGGTGTCGCTCCAGGTCGGCGCGCCCAAGGGCTTGCAGAAGGGCACGCTCAGCATCGCGACCACCGACCCGCTCCGCAAGCTCATCGAGGTGCCGGTTTCCGCACAAGTCGAGTAGATTCGGCCCGGCTCGTTTCGGGGCCCGGGCGTCATACCCGGGCCTCTTTCCCGCCCGGCACGGCGTCGAGGAACGGGACCCGCTCCCTCGGCGAGCGCCGGGCGGTGTCGCGCGCGGTCGGATGGAGGCGGAGGAATGCCGCTAGCCCGTGGTATAGTTGGGAAAGCAAGAGGAGGCTCAAGATGCGACGAGTGCTGCTGGTTGGTTTCTTGCTGATGGCGGTCGCGGCAGGTGCCGAGGAGATCACGGCCAACTCCATCCTGTCGGCACACCGGATGGGCGCGCCCGCGGAAGGCATCATCGCCACGATCAACAACCCCTCCAACACCGTCAACATGTCCCCCGCCGACCTGGCGACGCTGCGCGCCGCCGGCGTGCCCGAGACGGTGCTCGCGGCCCTGCAGGCGAGGATTCCCGCCCCCACCCCGACGCCGGCGCCGGTGCAGCCCGACGATGCGCGGCTCGTCGACCTCGTGAAGCTCATCCAGTCGGGTCTTTCCGAGTCGATCGTGGTCGAGCACATCAGGCAGTCCGGCCAGGCGTACAACCTGTCCGTCAACGACCTGCGTTTTCTCAAGGACAACAACGTGCAGGAGTCGATCATCGCGGCCTTGATGTCCTCCGCGCGGCCGGCTGGCCAGGCGGCTCCCGCCGCCGTCAGGGCGCCGGCGGCCGGGGCGCCGGCGGCGCCGCCCGAGGAAATTGTCTTCGACGGTCTTGTGTTGCAGAGGGCGACGTTTCTCAGGAAGAACCGTCCCGGGAGGCTGGTCCTCAAGGGCGATTCGCTGTCCTGGGTGGACGGTACGGATCCACGGGAAAACTTCGAGTTCCAGATCGGCGGGCTCGAGAAGGTGTGGACCACCTGCCAGGCCAGGACAGCCGAGAACTTCTGCTACCAGATCAACTTCCAGATCGTCAAGGGGGCTCGGTACCGGTTCCAGGACATGGGGCGCGAGACCGGCTCCAACGCCGCCGTCCTCAAGGTCGTGGAGACTCTGCGGAAGTACTTCCCCACCTTGCCGTTCGGGGCGCCCGACGTCGAGAAGTAGGCCCGCGAGTCCGGCCCGGACACCCACCCCGCGCCGCCGGCGGAGCCTGCCGCCTGAAGGTCGGGAAGAGCTGAAAGCTGGCTCGCGTTGCGAGTCAGTGGTTCGCGTCGGTTGACCCGGGCGGGCAGCCCTTGGTACCGTGAGCGCCCGCGACCGGCTGCGGTAGCAGCGCCGGGTGCGACCCCGCCTCGGGGGAGGTCAGAGTGATCACACCGCCAGATCTGTCCTTGCTCTTCATCATGCTCTGCTTCTGGGCGGTGTTCTTCGTCGTCTCGACACAGCTCGTGCGCCCGTTGCTCCGCATCCTCGACCAGCGGGAGCAGCAGGTGCGCGGTGCGAGGCAGGATCTCGAGGCGTCGCGAGCGCAGCTCCAGCAGGCGGTCGCTGCGAGCGAGCACGAACTCGCGGCAGCCGCCATCGAGGCCACCCGCGAGCGCGCTGCGCTGCGCGCCGAGGGCGAGACGAGCCGCCGGGCCCGCCTCGACGCCGCCAGGACACTGGCGCAGCAGCGCCTGTCAGGGCTGGCGACCGAGCTCGACGAAGCCGCGGCCGCCGCGCGGGCGGGCCTGAAGGCCCAGACCGCCCAGCTCGCCCGCGAGCTGGCGTCGCAGGTGCTCGGCCGGAGCGTGCGCGGATGAGCGCCCCCAGGTTCGCCCGGGTGTGCGCCTTCCTGGCCTGCCTCGCCGCGACCGCCCCCGCCTGGGCTTCCGGCGGTGCCGGCGGGCCCGAGACGGTCTGGGGCCTCCCTCCGGTCTTCTGGAAGACCTTCAACTTCGTGCTCTTCTTCGGCGGCCTCGCCTACCTCCTGCGGAAACCCCTGCGGAGCTTCTTCGCGAGTCGCCGCGAGAGCATCGCGCAGCAGCTCGCCGAGGCGACTCGCCAGCGCGCCGAGGCGGCTGAGCTGCGGCAGGAAATGGAAGCGCGAGTGGCCGGGCTGCAGGAGGAGATCGCGAGCTTGCGCGAGCGGCTGCGCCGGGACGGCGAGCGGGAGCGCGAGGCGCTCGCGCAGCAGGGGGAGAGCGAGGCAGCGAGGTTCCTGGCACAGGTGGAGCAGGAAGCGGCGCGGCGGATCGAGGCGGCGCACACCCAGCTCGCCAGGGAAGCCTCGGAGACCGCGGTGCAGCTGGCCCGCGAGCTGCTGGCTCGCGAGCTCGGTCCCGAGGACCGGGAGCGCATCTTCAACGCGACCCTCGAGCGGCTGCAGCAGGGAGGCCGGCAATGAGCCGCCGCATCGCCCGCCCGTACGCGGCGGCGCTGTTCGCCGTCATCGAGAAGGAAGGCGTCTCTGCCTTGCGCAAGGCCGAGGCCGAGCTGACTGCGGCCGGCGAGGTTTTCCGCCGGGAGCCGCGGCTGCTCAAGGCGTTCGAGGTCCCCCCGGTGCCCCTCGCCCGCAAAAAGGAACTCGCCGCCACCCTGGCCCGGGCGCTCGAGCTGCGGGCCGAGACGGCGCGTCTGGTGCTGCTCATGACCGAGCACCTGCGGCTGCGCCTGCTCCCGGAGGTGGCGGCCGTGCTCGGCGAGATGACCGACCGCAAGGAGGGGCTGCAGCGCGGCAAGGTGCAGGTGCCGGCGCCTCTCGAGCCGGGGCAGGTGGCGGCGCTGGCCGCCTCCATGAGCAGCCTCGTCGGGGCGCGGGTCGAGCTCGCCGCCGAGGTCAGGCCCGAGCTGCTGGCGGGTTTCGTCGTCCGCGTCGGTAGCCGGGTCTGGGACGGCTCCCTGGACGCCCAACTGCGCCGCTTCGCAGCCGGCGCCGATCACACCTAGGAGCGCGAACGCATGCACATCAGGGTTGACGAGATCACCGACATTCTGCGGCGCCAGATCCAGGGGCTCGAGACCTCCGTCGACATGGCCGAGGTCGGGACCGTGGTGAGCGTGGGCGACGGCATCGCCCGCGTCTTCGGGCTCGACCGCGTCATGGCCGGCGAGATGGTGGCGTTCCCCCACGACGTCTACGGCCTCGCCCTCAACCTCGAGGAGGACAGCGTCGGCTGCGTGCTGATGGGCGAGAGCCAGGCGATCAAGGAGGGCGACGAGGTCCGCCGCACCGGGAAGATCCTCTCGGTGCCGGTGGGCAAGGCGCTGATCGGACGCGTCGTGGATCCCCTCGGCCGTCCCCTCGACGGGAAGGGCCCGATCGCTCCCGACGACAACTACCCGATCGAGCGCATCGCCCCCGGTGTCGTGCACCGGCAGCCGGTGAAGGAGCCGATGCAGACCGGCGTCAAATCGATCGACGCCATGATCCCGATCGGCCGCGGCCAGCGCGAGCTCATCATCGGCGACCGCCAGACCGGAAAGACCGCGATCATCCTCGACACCATCATCAACCAGAGGGGCAAGGGCACGGTCTGCATTTACGTCGCGATCGGGCAGAAGCGCTCGACAGTCGCGCAGGTCGTCAAGGCGCTCGAGGATCACGGCGCCATGGGGCACACGATCGTCGTCATCGCGTCCGCCTCCGAGCCCGCCCCGCTGCAGTACCTGGCCCCCTACGCGGGGTGCGCGATGGGCGAGTACTTCCTCTACAACGGCGGCCATGCGGTGTGCTTCTACGACGACCTTTCCAAGCACGCCGCCGCGTACCGCGAAATCTCGCTGCTGCTGCGGCGCCCGCCGGGCCGCGAGGCGTACCCGGGGGATGTCTTTTACCTGCACTCCCGGCTGCTCGAGCGCGCCGCCAAGCTGCGCGACGACCTGGGCGGCGGCTCGCTCACCGCGCTGCCGGTCATCGAGACGCAGGCGGGCGACGTTTCGGCGTACATTCCGACCAACGTCATCTCGATCACCGACGGGCAGATCTTCCTCGAGAGCGACCTCTTCTACTCGGGCGTCCGGCCGGCCGTGAACGTCGGCATCTCGGTGTCCCGCGTCGGCGGCAACGCGCAGGTCAAGGCCATGAAGAAGGTGGCCGGCAGCCTCCGCCTCGACCTCGCCCAGTACCGCGAGCTGGCGGCGTTCGCCCAGTTCGGCTCGGATCTCGACAAGGCGACGCAGCGCCAGCTCGCGCGCGGCGAGCGGCTCGTGGAGATCCTCAAGCAGGGGCAGTTCGCGCCGATGCCGGTCGAGCTGCAGATCGTGTCGGTGTTCGCTGGCACGCGCGGCGTGCTGGACCGGCTCAAGGTCGAGGCGGTGCGCCCGTTCGAGGCGTTCCTGCACGAGTACCTGCGCACGCACCAGCAGCCGCTCCTCGACGCCATCGCCGGCACCGGCAAGCTCGAGGGCGACACCGAAGAGCAGCTTTTGGAAGCCTGTCTCGCCGCCCAGGCCGCGTACCTCAAGGAGCACCCGGAGGCCGGCCTTGCCCAGTAAGGCCGACCTGCGGCGGCGGATCCGCTCGGTCAAGTCGACCCAGCAGATCACCAAGGCCATGAAGATGGTGGCGGCGGCCAAGCTCCGCCGGGCCCAGCAGCGCATCATCGAGGCGCGGCCGTACGCCGCGGCCCTGCAGGGCATGCTCGCCTCGCTGGTGGCCCGCCTGCCCGCCGCCTCGCACCCCCTGCTCGAACGCAGGGAGGAGCGGCACGTCACCCTCGTGACCTTCACCGGCGACAAGGGGTTGTGCGGCGCCTTCAACGCCAACGTGCTGCGGGAAACCTACCTGCTGCTGCGTCGCGGCTGGGAGCGGGTGGACCTGATCCTCGTCGGCCGCAAGGGCGCTGACTTCTTCCGGGCCCGCGGGGTCGCGGTGACGGCTCACCACGCCGACGCAATGCGGAACCCCTCGGCCGAAGCTGCGCGCGAGTTCGCCCGCACCCTCGCGGATCGCTTCGCCCGCCGGCAGACCGACGCGGTGTACCTCGTCTACAACCAGTTCCGATCCGTCATCCTGCAGAGGGTGACGGTGGAGCGCTGGCTGCCGGTGGAGACGGGCGGCCTCGGCAGCGGCGAGACCCCCGCGCAGGTCCTGCTGGAGCCCACCGCGCCGTCGCTGCTTCACCAGCTGCTCCCGCGCCACCTGCAGTTCGGCGTGCTCCGCACCATGCTCGACTCGGCCGCGGCCGAGCACGCGGCGCGCATGACGGCCATGGACGCAGCGTCCAAGAACGCCGCCGAGATGATCGACCGCCTGACGCTCACCTACAACCGCCTGCGGCAGGCGTCCATCACCAAGGAGCTGATCGAGATCGTGTCCGGCGCCCAGGCGCTGGCCGAGAGGTAGGAGTTGGCAATGGCAGCGAGCACGTACGTGGAAGGGCGGGTCATCCAGGTCATCGGGCCGGCGGTCGACGTCGAGTTCCCGGAGGGCCACCTGCCCTCGATTTACAACGCGATCGAGGTTCACGACCGGTCGGAGGCGCGCGAGCTGTCGGTCGTGCTGGAAGTCGCCCAGCATCTCGGCGAGGGCCGCGTGCGCTGCGTCGCCATGGAGCCCACCGACGGGATGGTGCGCGGCATGAAGGCGTTCGACACCGGGCAGCCGATCACGGTTCCGGTCGGGCGGGAGACTCTCGGCCGCGTGATTTCGGTCATCGGCCGGCCGGTGGACGAGCGGGGCCCGGTGGAAACCAAGGAGCGGTGGCCGATCCACCGGCACGCGCCGGCGTTCGAGGAGCAGTCCACGGCGGTCGAGATGTTCGAGACCGGGATCAAGGTCATCGACCTGCTGGAGCCGTACACCAAGGGCGGCAAGACCGGTCTGTTCGGCGGCGCCGGCGTGGGCAAGACCGTCATCATCATGGAGCTCATCAACAACGTCGCGATGCAGCACGGCGGCTTCTCGGTGTTTGCCGGCGTCGGCGAGCGCACCCGCGAGGGCAACGACCTGTGGCTGGAGATGCAGGAGTCGGGCGTCATCGACCCCGCCGACTGGAAGAAGTCCAAGGCGGCGCTCATTTATGGCCAGATGACCGAGCCGCCCGGCGCCCGCCTGCGGGTCGCGCTGTCCGGCCTCACGGTGGCCGAGTACTTCCGCGACGTCGAGGAGCAGGACGTGCTCCTGTTCATCGACAACATCTTCCGTTTCACGCAGGCCGGCTCCGAGGTCTCGGCGCTGCTCGGCCGCATGCCTTCTGCCGTCGGCTACCAGCCCAATCTGGCGACCGAGATGGGCGAGCTGCAGGAGCGCATCACCTCCACGCGGCGGGGCTCGATCACCTCCGTGCAGGCCATTTACGTGCCGGCCGACGACCTCACGGACCCGGCGCCGGCGACGACCTTCGCCCACCTCGACGCCACCACGGTGCTCTCCCGCCAGATCGTGGAGCTCGGCATCTACCCGGCGGTGGACCCCCTGGCCTCCACGAGCCGGATCCTGGACCCCGCCGTGGTCGGCGAGAGTCATTACCGCACCGCCCGCGAGGTGCAGCGTATCCTCCAGCGCTACAAGGACCTCCAGGACATCATCGCGATCCTTGGCATCGACGAGCTGTCTGAAGAGGACAAGCTCACGGTGGCGCGGGCGCGCAAGATCCAGCGCTTCCTCTCGCAGCCGTTCCACGTCGCCGAGCAGTTCACCGGGTTCCCCGGCAAGTACGTGCCGATTGCCGATACGATCCGCGGCTTCAACATGATCACTGCCGGCGAGCTCGACCACGTCCCCGAGCAGGCGTTCTACATGAAGGGCGCTATCGAAGAGGTGCTCGAACACGCCGAGCGGTTGAAGCAGGAGGGGATGGCGTGAGCGGGCCCCGTCTGCGCCTGCGGGTGGTGAGCCCGGAGCGGGTGCTGGTGGAAACCGACGCCGAGGTGGTGTCGCTGCCCGGCGCGCTCGGCGAGCTCGGCGTCCTGCCCGGCCACGCCGCTCTCATCACCGCCCTGCGCACCGGCGTCCTCGGGTTCCTGTCGCACGGCACCGCGCGGCGGGTCGCCGTGTTCGGCGGTTTCGCCGAGGTGCGGGAGGACGAGGTGACGGTGCTGGCCGACGGTGCCGCGCTCGCCGAGGAGATCGACCGCGCCGCCGCGCTCGCCGAGCTGGCCGCGGCCCGGGAGGCGCTCGCCGGTGCCGCGGCCGAGGCGGCCCCCATCGTGCGGGCGCGGCTCGAGGCCGCCGAGGCGCGCCTCGCCGCGACCAGCTCCTGAGCAGCTGCGGGTCGCCGCACCGGGGACCGGGCGCGCGTGGCGCCGGGGTGTCGCTACAATGAGGGCGGGGGAGGGTCTCCCATGAGCTGGAGTCGAACGGCAGCCATGGCGCTCGCTGGTGTGCTCGTCGCCGGTGCTGCGGGGGCCCAGTGGGACGAGCCGGTCGTGGTCCAGCGCAAAGGCGAGGGGGCGCTGGTGATCCGGGACGGGGCGCCCGGCTACGAGAGCAAGTCCTCGTCCAAGGTCAAGCGCACCTTCAAGCGGGGTGAGGCCGTGGCCGGCTTCCACAAGGAGTTCATCGCCACGACCTACGAGTTCTTCGAGGAGGGCGGCCGCGTCCGCGTGCTTTACCCGAAGCCCGACTCGGCGCTCATGGATGACGCGTGGATGGACCCCGAGGACCTGCTGACGTTCACCTACGACTGCTGTGAAGTCGAGTGCATTCCGACCAAGGCCTCGTTCAAGCGCGCGGAGTGGAACCCCTGCTTCAAGGACGGCATCAACAAGGCCAAGGAGCGGCTCGCGGCAGCCGCCGAGCGCGAGCGCAACGGCGAGGAACGCCGCGGGTCCTCCAGGCCCTCCAAGTCCTCGAAGAGGGCGGAAGAGCCCCGGGAAAAGCCGCTCACCAACGAGGCGGTGCTGAGCATGCTGCGGGCCGAGCTGGGGGACGAGCTGGTCATCGCCAAGATCCAGCAGGCGCCGAGCGAGGCGCTCGACGTCTCGCCCGAAGCCCTGATCAAGCTCAAGCAGCAGGGGGTGTCCAAGGCGGTGCTCGACGCCATGATCAAGCGCGCCGGGTCGCGCTGATCACGGGCCGGACGAGCCTGGCGTCCTCGGCTGCCTGTGCGCGAGCAGCGCCGTGACTACCGCGGTGCCCAGCAGGATCGCGCCGGTCGTCTGGTGGAGGGTGGTGACGATCGCTCGCCACCCCGCCCGAGGCGCCTCCGCGTCGAGACCGCCGACGGCCGCAAGCGCCGCGAGGCCGAGCAGGATCTGGGCGACGGCCACCACCAGCAGCGCGGTGCCCCAGGCGGGGAGAGGGGCGGCCGGCGGGCCGAGGCTCGCGAGGCGGCCACCTGCCGCCGCGGCGAGCGCCGCCAGGGCGGCAGCCATCGTGATGTGCACCAGCAGCCCGGTGGCGAGGTGCCGCTGGAGCGCGCCGAGCACGAGCTGGACCACCACGGCGCCGGCCAGCCCGACAGTCAACAGGCGGTCGGCGGCGGGCACCGGGACCGTCCCGGCGCATCCCCCGGTTGTCCAGGTCCGCGAGGTGAGCACGGCGAGCCCCACCAGCGTCGCAAAGAAGAGCTGTCCGAGCACGCCGTGCACCGCGGCGAGCCCGGTCGAAGGGGCCATGGCGGCAGCGTCGGTCGAGAGAGTGAGGGTCCCCGTCACCCGCAGGCCGCCCAGCACCCCCTGCACCGACACCATGACGGCGGCCGCGAGGCTAAGCCAGCGCACGCTCCGGCGCCGTTCGACGACCCACAGGCGGACTGCCAGCACGACGGTCGTGAGCCCGACCAGCGAGCCGAACAGGCGGTGTGCGTGCTCGAAATAAACGCCTCCTGTCATGCGTGAGAGCGGATAGAGAAACATGTTGTAGCCAAAGGAGTTGGGCCAGTCGACTACGGCCAGTCCGGCGCCGTGGCTGGTGACCAGCCCGCCCACCGCGAGCAACGCCAGCGTCGCCGCCGCGGCGACCGCGGCGAAGGCGCCGTTCCAGCTCGGCCCGGCGCGCAGGGTGCGGCGCCAGCGCGCGCCGAGCGCGCCGCCGAGGGCGCCGAGGCCCGCCCCGAGCAGGAGGGAGCCTGGCAGCCACAGCAGGGCCGAGGGCCGCAGCCGGTTTGGCTCCGGGGCTGCCAGGAGGCTGCCAAGGACGAGCAGGTTCAGCAGCGAGGCCAGCGCGCCGGCCCACAGACCGCTGCGCCACCCGCGACGGCCGAACCAGGCCGCCACCCCCCCGCCGCCGATCAGCAACGCCACCAGCACCGGGCCGACGACGGCCGGCGCCACCTCGACGCCGGGGAGGCGGAGCAGGTAGCCGGCCACCCACATCGCCACCGTCGTGCCGAAGCCCACCGTCAGGATCACGCCGCTGTTGTCTCCGCCTCGCCGCTGCTCGCTCGCGTGCATTGCCCTTCTCCGCGGTCAGTATCGCAGTGCTCCGCCGGCGCTACGTGGGTGTCAGCCGGGAAAGGCGGAAGCTGCGCAGCCACTCCTCGAGCTCGGGCTCGTTGCCAGGCTCGTCCGGCAGGCATGACGTGGCCGCCGCCACCTCGAGGCCGGCCAGCAGGTCCGAGAGAGGCTCCTTCCAGCGCCCCAGCTCTCCGGCTCCCAGCTCGACGTGCTCACCGGCCAGCTTGCGCTCGACCAGCTCGTTGGCCTTGCCCAGCCCGTAGTCCGCGAGCAGGGCGGTGACGTCCACCACCATCTCGCCCGTGCGCAGAAGGTGAGTGCCGGTCACGGCAGCGCGCAGCACGTACAGCAGCCCCCTGACGGTCGGCCGCTGCTCGAGCTCGCGCAGGTGCCGCTGGGCGAGGCCCCGGTAGTGGCGGTGGAAGCGGCGGCTCAGCGCTCGCCGCACCAGGGGTGCAAGCCCCCGCAGCTCCGGCGAGGCCGCCAGTACGGTCTCGCCCAGCAGGCGCTCGAGAAAGCTGCCGTTGCCTTTCAGCACGCCCTCGAGGACCTGACCGATCTCGTTGGAGGTGTAGTCGATCTCGACGCCCTCGAGAGTGCCGTCCCGATCATGGCTGAGCTGGGGCGGCCGCAATCCGAGCCACGCCGTGGAGGGGGCCGCGTGTACGGCCTTGAGGTCGAGGCCGCTGTCGGGGGAGGGAAACCCGAAGGCATGCGCGCCGGAGAGGGCGACGACGACGTGCTCGCGCGCCTTGCCCTCTTCCGCCACCACCCGCCTCGCCACCTCGGCCATTCGCGGTGTGAGCCGAGTCCAGCCACCGCTCGGTCCCGCCATGCGACCTCCGCCGCCGCCTTCCCCTAGGGTACCGCGTTCCACTCGCAATTGCAGGCGATCCCGAGCCGGCCACCTGCGGTGAACAGCCTTCCTCTCGCGGACCGCCTCGCCGAGCCGCCGGGAGGGTCGAACTCGCCGGCCTCGAGCGAGGAGCCTGTCGGAGAAATGGGAGGGTCCGCGCGCAGGGGGCTTGCCGGGGGCAGGCAAGGCGCGAGGAGGCAGGCGATGCAGGAGCATCGCAGCCGACGAGCAACGCCGCATGCGGCCGGCAACCCCCCTGCGCCCTTCGGGTTGCGGGCGGCGTGGGGCCATCTGCGGCGTTGTCGCGCCTCGCCGATGGAGCACATCGCCTTCGGCGCTCCGCCTTGCATCTGGCCCCACGGCGCCCGCAACGCGGGCCCTCCGCTTTCTCCGACAGACTCCTAGCCCGCACCTCGAGCTGTCCGGCACGCCAGAAGTGGTTTGCGGCCCGGGCCGGGCGGATCGGGTGCAGGCTGCAGTGTGTGCGACTCGGGCGGCGACGGGCGGGCGCCGTTTCCCTCCGGGGCCGGGTGGGCGAGAGGGCTTTGACCTGCGCCGCGCGGCTGCCTACGCTACGGTGGCGATGACCGGCTCCGATCCCCTGCGGCTGTTCCACCCGGTGGTCCGGACGTGGTTTTCGGAGCGGCTCGGGGAGCCGACCGAGGCGCAGGTGCTGGCGTGGCCGGCGATCGCGGCGGGGGAACACGTGCTGGTCGCGGCCCCGACCGGGTCGGGCAAGACGCTGGCGGCGTTCTTGTTCGCGCTCGACCACCTGCTCACCGGCGCCTGGCCGGGGGAGGCGACGCGGGTGCTGTACGTCTCGCCGCTGCGGGCGCTCGGCGCCGACGTGCGCCGTAACCTCCTGCGCCCGCTCGCCGAGCTCGGCGAGCGGTTCGAGGCGGCTGGGATCGCCACACCGGCGGTGCGGGTGTTGACGCGCAGCGGCGACACCCCCACCGAGGAGCGGCGCCGCATGACGCGCCGGCCGCCGGAGATCCTCATCACCACGCCGGAGAGCCTCAACATCCTCCTCACCTCGGAGGGCGGCCGGGGGGGGCTCGTGGGCGTGCGGTGCGTGATCCTCGACGAGGTGCACGCGGTCCTCGAGTCCAAGCGTGGGGTGCACCTCATCACCGCGGTGGAGCGGCTCGTTCGCCTCGCAGGCGAGGTGCAGCGCGTGGCGCTCTCGGCGACGGTGCGCCCGCTCGACGAGGTGGCGCGGTGGGTGGGCGGCGCGGCGCCCGCCGGGGACGACCCCCTGGCACCGCCGCTGCCCCGCCCGGTGCGGGTGCTCGCGAGCGGCGAGCGCAAGCGCTACGACCTGAAGGTCAGCTTCCCCGCGGCGGGAGTCGAGGACGCCGACGAGGCGAGTCCCGAGTACTGGGAGGCGCTGGTCGGCGAGGTGCTCGACCGGGTGCGCGCCAACCGCTCGACGCTGGTGTTCGGCAACTCGCGGCGCCTTGTCGAGAAGCTCACGCGCTTCCTCAACGACGCGGCCGGCGGCGAGCTCGTGTACTCGCACCACGGCTCGCTCGCCCGCGAGATCCGCCAGGTCGTGGAGGAGCGCCTCAAGGCCGGTGCGCTGCGCGGGATCGTCGCCACCAGCTCGCTCGAGCTGGGGATCGACGTCGGTGCCCTCGACGAGGTGGTGCTGGTGCAGACGCCGCACTCGCTGGCCTCGGCGGCGCAGCGGATCGGCCGCGCCGGGCACACCGTGGGCGGGGTGGCGCGGGCGCGGTTCATGCCGCTGTTCGCGCGCGACCTCCTCGATGCGGCGGTGGTCGCCGGGGCCGTGGCGGCGGGGGAAATCGAGCCGCTGCGGCCGATCGCCGGGGCGCTCGACGTGCTGGCCCAGGTCGTGGTCTCGGCCACTGCCTCCGAGACGTGGAGCGTGAACGAGCTTTTCGCGCTGCTGCGCCGGGCCTACCCGTACCGCAACCTGCCGCGCCGGCAGTTCGACCTCGTGCTCGAGATGCTGGCCGGGCGCTACTCGACCGGGCGCATCCGCGAGCTCGACCCGGTGGTGAGCGTCGACCGCGTGGCCGGCACGGTGCGCGGCCGGCCCGGCGCGGCGCGCCGCGTGTACGCCTCGGCTGGCACCATTCCCGACCGCGGCTACTTCCGGCTGCGCCTCGCGGACACCCGGGCGCTCCTCGGCGAGCTCGACGAGGAGTTCGTGTGGGAGCGCGCGGTGGGCGACTCGTTCTGCTTCGGCGTGCGCACGTACCGGATCGTCCAGGTCACCGACTCCGACGTGCTCGTGCGCCCCGCCAGCGGGCCAGCGGGGCTCGCCCCGTTCTGGCGCGCCGACGAGCGCGACCGCCCGTTCGAGCGGGCCGAGAAGGTGGCGCGCTTCCTCGAGCAGGTCGAGCCGCGCCTGGGCGACCCCGACCTTCCCGAGCGGCTCGCCGCCGACGGCCGCCTCACGCCGGGCGCGGCCAGGGCGCTCCAGAGGTGGCTGGTCGGCCAGCGCGACGCGACCGGCAAGCTCCCGCACCTCCACCGGGTGGTCGTGGAGCACGTGGCCGACCCTCAGCAGCCGGGGCCGGCCGGCCAGGTCGTGATCCACACCTTCTGGGGCGGCAAGGTCAACCGCCCGTTCGCGCTGGCGTTGCAGGCGGCGTGGAGCGAGCGGCACGGCGGCGAGCTGTCGGTGATCCACGACGACGACTGCCTCATCGTCGCCCCGCCGAACGACGTGGATGCCGGGGAGCTGCTGCGGCTCGTGCGGCCGGAGTCGCTCGAGGAGCTGCTGCGCTCGCGCCTCGAGGCGACCGGTTTCTGGGGCGCCCGCTTCCGCGCCGCGGCCGGCACGGCGCTGCTGCTGCCGCGCGCCGGGTTCGGGCGGCGCACTCCGCTCTGGCTCACCCGCCAGCGCGCCAAGGAGCTGCTGGCGGCGGTGCGCGGTTTCGCCGACTTCCCGATCGTGCTCGAGGCGTGGCGGAGCTGTCTCGAGGACGACTGCGATCTCGAGGCGCTCCGCCGGCTGCTCGTGGAGCTCGGCAGCGGCGCGATCGAGGTGCACGAGGTGCGCACCGACCACCCCTCGCCGTTCGCCTCGCAGGTGCTGTGGCGCCGCACTAACCAGCTCATGTACGAGGACGACGCCTCGGCGGCCGAGGGCGGCTCGTGCACCCGCCGCGACCTGCTGGCGGAGCTGCTGCAGTCCTCGCACCTGCGGCCGCGCTTGGCGCCGGGGCTCGTCGAGACGTTCCGCCGCAAGCTGCAGCGCGTCTTCCCCGGCTACGCCCCGCGCACCGCCGCCGAGCTCTGCGACCTCGTCGAGGAGCGCGTGCTCCTGACGCCGGCCGCCTGGCACGAGCTCGGCGAGGCGGTGGCGCACGACACCGGCCGGGCGGTGGCCGAGCTGGTCGCGGAGCTCGGGGAGCGCGTCGTCGGGGTGCGCGCCCCCGGCGTGTCCGAGGGCGCCGTCTGCGCGCTGCAGGCCGTGCCGCGGGTGCTGCGCGCGCTCGGGCTCGAGCCGGTCAACGGCGAGCTGCTCGAGCCGGATCTGGCCATGCCCGCGCCACCGCCGACGCTCGCGGCGCTCGCACGACTGTGGGACGAGGAGCCCGACGCGGGGGAGACGCTCGAGGGGCTGGTGGGCGACCTGCTGCGCTCGCACGGGCCGGTGCCGCTGGCGGCACTGCCGGCGGTTCTCGGTCTCGACGATCCACGCCTGGAGGAAGCGGTCGCGACACTGCGGGACGGCGGCCAGGTCATCGTCGACGAGCTGGTCGCCGGGGCGGCGGGCGCCGAGGTGTGCGACGCCGGCAACCTCGAGCGGCTGCTGCGCCTGCAGCGTGCCGCGGCGCGGCCGCACCTCGAACCGCTGCCGCTGGCGGCGCTCGCGGCGTTTCTCGCCGACTGGCAAGGGCTCGGCACGCTCGCACCGGGGGTGGAGGGACTCAAGGAGGGCCTCGAGCGGCTGTGGGGGTACCCGGCCCTGGCCCATGTCTGGGAGGAGGAGATCCTGCCGGCGCGGCTGGAGGGCTACCAGCCGGCCTGGCTCGACGCGCTGTTCGCGGAGACGGAGCTGGCCTGGGCGGGGTGCGGCCACGAGCGGCTCGCCTTCCTGCTGCCGGCCGACCGCGAGCTGGTGCTGGAAGCGGGCGACGACCCCGAGCTGGAGGCGGCGCTCGCCGAGGTGCGGGCGCTGTTTCCGGGCGGCGCCGGCCGGTTCACCCTGGCCGAACTCGCCGCTCACACCGGGCTCGCCTCCGCCGAGCTGACCCGCCGCCTGTGGCGGCTCGCCTGGCTCGGGCTGGTGACCAACGACGGCTTCGCCGCGGTGCGGCGCGGCATCGAGTCCGGATTCGAGCCGGCCACCGGGGAGCCGGCCCACGGGCACGGCGCCCGCCGCCGGCTGCGCTTCGCGCAGTGGCAGGGGACGCGCCCGTTCGTCGGGAGCTGGCTTCCCACGCTCCCCGCCCCGGCGGAGGACGACCCGCTGGCCGCGGAGGAACTGGTGCGAGACCGTGCGCGGCTGCTCCTCCAGCGCTACGGTGTGGTCTTCCGCGAGCTGGTGGCGCGCGAGCTGCCGGCGCTGCAGTGGGGGCGGATCGTTCGCGCGCTGCGCCTGATGGAGCTGGGCGGCGAGGCGGTCGGCGGACCGTTCTTCGACGGCATCGGCGGGCTGCAGCTCGCCTCGCCGGCAGCGGTGCGCCGCCTCGAACGGGGGGTGGTCACGGACCGCGTGGTGGCGATCCCCGCCCTCGACCCCGCCTCGCCGTGCGGGCTCGGCCTCGCCGGCCTGCCCAAGCTGCCTCGGCGGGCGGCCGGCAACTGGACCGTCTGGCACGGGCCGCGTCTGGTCGCGGCGATCGAGCGGCGCGGCGCCGCCCTGACGATTCATGTCGGGCCGGACCACCCGGCGCTGCCCGCCTACCTGGGTGTCTTGAAGCTGCTGCTCGGCCGGGGTATGCGCCCGCTCCGGGCGATCACCGTCGAGACGATCAACGGCGAGCCCGCCGCCACCAGCCCGTATCGGCCCGCTCTCGCCGCCCTCGCCCAGGCCGTGACCCACGGCGGGGGGCTGCGCCTGCTCCGCCGGTGGTGATTCCTCGGATACGCCGGTCGAGTGGGCGGGCCGTGGACCTCGACGAGGGTGGGTGCTGGACACGCCGTCCACGACGACGACCACGTCCAGGTCCAGGTGGATCCTGCGTGCAGTGCGAAAGGCTGACTCGGGGTCGGTTGGGTTGACGGTGCAGAACCTCTTCCCTCTACCCTCTCCCCTTTGCTACGCTGGGAGAGCGACTCAGCGGGAGGGACGACATGAAGGTGGAGCGATTCCGCATTGAGCCGGGCAGCCGCGTGGACTGGAGCGAGCACGACCCGGAAGCCACGCCGGGGTGTGCATCGAAGGCGGCGGCGGCCGCGCCGCTCGCGCGCAACCTCGAGCGGTTGTTCGAGCTGCAGGAGATGCTCTACGCCCAGGGCGAGCGCGCGCTGCTCATCGTGCTGCAAGGCATGGACACCTCTGGCAAGGACGGCGTGATCGAGCACGTCATGGGGGCGTTCAACCCGCAGGGGGTGCAGATCACGCCGTTCAAGGTGCCGACCCCCGACGAGCTCGCCCACGACTTCCTGTGGCGGGTGCACAAGGCGACCCCGGGCCGTGGCATGGTGGGGATCTTCAACCGCTCGCACTACGAGGACGTGCTGGTCGTGCGTGTCGCCCGGCTTGCGCCCAAAGCGGTGTGGAGCAAGCGGTACGCCCACATCAACGCGTTCGAGAAGCTGCTGGCCGACTCGGGGGTGGCGATCGTCAAGCTCTTCCTGCACATCTCGCCCGAGGAGCAGGTGAAGCGCCTGATCGAGCGCCGCGACACCCCCGGCAAGCAGTGGAAGTTCAGCCCCGGCGACCTCGAGGTCCGCACCCAGTGGAGCGCCTACATGGAGGCGTACGCGGACGCGCTGGAACGCTGTTCCACCGCCTGGGCGCCGTGGTACGTGGTCCCGGCAAACAAGAAGTGGTACCGCAACCTGGTGGTCTCGGAAATCCTGGTCGACACGCTCTCGCGCCTCGACCTCGCCTACCCGCCGCCGCCGGAAAACATCGCGACCTTCGAAATTCCGCCCGCGGGGTGAGCGCGGCGCAAGCCGCGCCCGCAGTTGTCAGCCGGCGCGCCAGCAGCGGCGCCACGCCTCGAACATGAGCACGGGCCACAGCAGGTTGCGGTGGTCGTGAACACCAGAAAGTTGCTCGCGCCACGCCCGCCGCACGGAGGCGACGCACCACAGCCCGGACTCGCCGAGGCGGGCGGCGCCCAGGAGTTCCTCCGCCCAGCCGCGCAAGTCGGAGACGAGCCACTCGCCGAACGGCATGCCGAACCCCATCTTGGGGCGGTCCCACAACGGGCGCGGCAGGTGTCGGCCGAGCACCCGCCGCAGCAGCCGCTTGCCGGTCACGCCGTCGGTCTTGCAGGCGAGCGGGAAGCGCCAGCACAGCTCCACCACGCGATGGTCGAGGAGCGGACCGCGGGTCTCGAGCGCGACCGCCATGCTCGCCCGGTCCACCTTGACGAGGATGTCGTCCGGCAGGTACTGCCCGAGGTCGAGCGCCATCATTTGTTCCACCACGTCGTTTCGCCCGCCGGTGCGAGCCGGGTCGAGCAGCTTGTCCTCGGCGGCGGAAACCGATGCCAGCCACAGCTCGGGCTCGGGGTTGAGGGCAAACGAACCGTGCAGCGTGTAGTAGCGGGCGAACGGCATGTCGGCCAGCAGCACGCCGCGCCGCCGGACGCGCTCGGCGAGGCTTCCCCCTCGCTTGCCGCGCAGCCACAGCAGCGGCAGCAGGGCGGCGAGGCTCCAGGCCAGCGGCGGCCGGGTGGCGAGCTCCAGCGCTCCGGAGGCGAGGCGGCGGAGCGCGGCGGGGATTTTCTCGCGCCGCCGCCAGTCGCGGGCAATGTCGGCGTAGCGGGTGTAGCCGCCCAGCAGCTCGTCCCCGCCATCCCCCGACAGCGCCACCGTGAGCCGCGAGCGGGCCAGGGCGGATACCAGGTGGGTCGGGATTTGCGAGGAGTCGGCGAACGGCTCGTCGTACATTTCCGGCAGCCGGGGCACCACGTCGAGCGCCTCGCGCGGCGTCACCACCATCGTGGTGTGGTCGGTGCCGAGCCGGCGGGCAATGGCCTCGGCGTGGGCCGACTCGTCGTAAAGCCTTTCCGTGAAGCCGATCGTGAAGGTCCGTACCGGCCTCGGACTTTGCGCCTGCATGAGCGCCACCACGAGGCTCGAGTCGAGCCCCCCGGAGAGGAACGCGCCCAGAGGCACGTCGGAGATCATGCGCAGCCGGACGGCATCGCGAAGCACCCGCTCCAGCTCCTCTGCCGCCTCCTCCTCGCTGCCCCGGAACGGGTCGGAGCGAGCCTGCCGGAGGACTTCCCCGAGGTCCCAAAACCGGGTGTGGCGCTCGTCGCCGCCGGCGCGCAGCCTCAGGATGCAGCCCGGCTCCAGGGCGTGCATGCCCTCGTACATGCACAGGGGCGACGGCACGTAGCCGTAGCGGAGGTAGAGCGGGACCACCCGGCGGTCGATGCGGCGCGGAAACCCCTTGAGGGCGCAGACCGCCTTGAGCTCGGAAGCGAACACGAGGGCGCTGCCGACCCGCCCCCAGTAAAGGGGCTTCTTGCCGAGGCGGTCGCGCACCAGGGTGAGGGTGCGCTCCTGCCGGTCCCACAGCGCGAGCGCGAACATCCCGACGAAGCGGCGCACCGCCGCCTCGACGCCCCAGACGGAAAACGCCGCCAGCATCACCTCGGAGTCGGAACTGCCACGGAAGCGATGCCCGAGCTGCTCGAGCTCCTCCCGCAGCTCGCCGAAGTTGTAGACCTCGCCGTTGAACACCATGACCAGCCGGCCGTCCGCCCCGAGCATCGGCTGGTGCCCGAGCGGCGAGAGGTCGATGATCGACAGGCGCCGGTGCCCGAGCCCGATGCCGGCCGCGGCATCGACCCACACCCCCGCGTCGTCCGGCCCGCGGTGGACAATTGCATCGCGCATGCGGACGACGCTCGCCTGCAGCTCGTCGGCGCTGCACCCCTCACCGTGCTGGAACCAGAGGCCCACGATCCCGCACATGCCCTACGCCCCCCTCGGCGTGCGGCGGCCGGTCGCGAGCGAGCCGACCAGCGCTTCCCAGCGTGCGAGGATGCGGGCGGCGTCAAAGCGCTGGACCACCTCGCCGGCGCGGGCAGCCAGCCGGAGCCGCGCCTGGTCGTCGGCCATGAGCCGGTCCAGCGCCGCCTGCAGCGCTTGTCGGTCGCCGTTCGGCAGCAGCACGCCGTCCACCCCGTCCCGGACGATCTCGGCGGGGCCGGTCGGGCAGTCGAAGGCGACCGCCGGGAGGCCGCACGCCATGGCCTCGCCAAGGGCGTTCGGGAAGCCCTCGTACTCGGAAGCCAGCACGAATAGGTCGCAGCGCCGCAGCAGCGCCGCGGGTGCGCGCACCGCGCCCGGCAGCAGCACCCGCCCTCCCAGCCCGTGCCTCATGACCGCTCGCTCGAGCGCCGGGCGCTGTTCCCCTTCGCCGAGGATCAGCAGCGACCACTCGGGATGGCGGGGCGCCAGCTGCGCGAAGACCTCGAGGATCATGTCGAACCGCTTCAGCGGCACGAGGCGGCCCATCGAGACGAGCCACCGGCCGGGCCCCAGCGCGAGTTCGGGCTCGGCGTCGCCGGGTGGCCACACCGGGTTCGGAAGCACGGCGACGCGCTCGGGGGCCACGAGACGGCGCGCCCAGGCGGCGGTGGCCTCGGTCTGGACCACGACCCGGGCGGCGCCCCGGTACAGCCACGGGCGGAGCCACCCGTACGGCCATGGCACGGGGTGGCGATGGGGGTTGGAGCGCTCGGCCACGACCACCGGCAGCCCCAGTCCCCGCGCCGCGAGAAGCGCGAGCACGTTGGCAACCTCGATGAACGAGACCACAACGTCAGGGCTGGCAGCGGCGAGCTGCTCTCGCAGCCACCGCAACCGCCGCCAGGGGCGGGTGGCGCGAGCGGCTGCGGCGTGCGGTGCCCGCGCGAAGGCGCGCACCTCCACCGCCGCCGGAAGATCGAAGAACACGTCGGGCTCGTTGAGCACGTGCAACCTGACCCCGTGGCCCCGCGCAGCCAGGTGCCGGGCGAGGGCGGCAAGCACGCGCTCGGCGCCGCCGCACCCCATGGCCGTGATCACGCAGGCCACCTCCAAAGGCAAGGTGGCGGAGCTCACTTGCGTAGCCTCTGCCGCGCGGGCGCGGGGCGAACCGCCCTCCACGAGATGCTCATTGCCCGATCCTACACCGCCCGGCCCGGCAAGGGACCCGTGTGCTAGCCTGACAGCCGGGGGTCGCCAGGAGCAGGCAGCCATGGCAATGACGGGTGGCGGAGGCGAAGGGTCGGCGGTCATTGCCCGGTCCGGCCCGAATTCCGTCGCACTGTGGCGGCGACGGCCCGCCACCGTTGTGGGATGGGCGCTGGTTGGAGCGGTGCTGGTGACGGGAACGCTGGGACGGTTGGCGACCTCGATTGCCCTCGGCGTTCCCGTGTGGTACCCGGACACCGCGAGCTACCTCGAGCCGGCCCTGGCCCATCCGTGGTTGCCGTTTTCGGAGGTGCGCACGGCCGGCTTCCCGCTCATCGTCTCGGCCGGTCTCGGGCTGACCGGGAGCCCGCTCGGGATCCTGCTTCTGCACAACCTGCTCTGGCTGGTCTCGACCGGAGCGCTCGTGCTCGCGCTCGGGGGGCGACTGCGGAGCCCGTGGCCGGCCCTGCTGCTCGCCTCATACCTCGCGTTCGTCCAGAAGAACCTGGCGTTCGAGCTGTCCGGTCTGTCCGAGCACGCGGCGCGTTGCCTGTACGACCTTCTCCTGGCGCTTCTGGTCTGGCACTGGCGCCAGCTCGGCGCGGGCACCGCCCTCGGCCTGGCGGCGCTGACTGCCGCCAACGTCTTCGTCAAGCCCACGGCCGTGGCGCTCGTTCCCGTCGTGCTGGCGGCGCTGGCACTCGAGCCGGCGTCCGGAAGGCTGCTCGGGCGCCGACGGCTGCGGCTGGCGCTTGTGTACGTGCTGGCCGTGGGGACGCTGCTCGGCGGCTATGCGGCGGCGTACCGGCAGCGCTTCGGCTACTGGGCGCTGTCGGCGTTCGGAGGCGTCGGGCTGTACGCCCACGTCGGCCACCTCACCGACCTCGACGGCCGGCGCTACCCCGAGGTCCTCCGCGAGCTGCGGGAGTTCATGCCGTTGTTTTTTTCGAAGTACGCCAACTCGGGCGTCTACATGGGGGACTGGCTCACCTTCGGCTCGATCAAGCGCGAATGCGAAAGGCTCGACTTCGGCGACCGCAGCCCCCGGGAAGTCGTCACCAGGCACGCTCGCGCCATGCCCGGCCCGGAAACCCTCGCCCGCAAGGAGGAGCGCATCTTCACCGCCCTCGCCGTGGACGGCATTCGCGCACATCCGGGGGGCTACGCGCTGCACGTGGCGCGCTCGTTCGCCAAGCTGCTCGTGCACGGAATCGGCGTGGCCATCCCGCTGCCGGCCGACTGGGCGGCGAGCCCGAAGCACTGGCGGCAGGCGCTGGCCTCCGGTCAGGCCGCGCCTGGGGAGGCCGGGCCGCCCTCCGCGGAGGGGAAAAGCTCCGGGGCTGCAGCCGCGGCCTCGGGGCTGTTCATGGACGTGTCGGAGGCCTTCACGAGCAGCCTGCGCGCCGCCGGCGGATGGGCCGCCGTGCTCGGGCTCGCCCTCGCCCTCCGGCGCCGGCCGTGGCGTCACCCGGCCGGGATGGACGCCTGCACCCTGGGCGCGCTCGCGGCCGCCGGGCTGGTGGCGTACGGCCTGCTGCTCGCGATGGTGCTGGTGAGCGAGCCGCCGCGCTTTGCCGCCAACGTGCAGGACCTCGGGGTGGCGGCGGTGTTGCTGGTGGCGTTCGCGCCGGCGCGCGACTGATCAGGAAGACCTCCGAAGCTATTCGAGCAGCGCCTCCATGGCCGCCATCGTGCGGTCGAGCGACAGAGCCTCCCGGGCGTGCCGGGCAGCGCGCTCGCCCATGGCGCGGCGCAGCGCCGCATCGGAGAGCAGGCGGCGCAGGGCCGCCGTGAACGCTGCCTCGTCGTCGACGCCGACCAGAAAACCGGTCTCGCCGTCCACCACCACTTCCGACGCGCCGCCAGCAGCGGTGGTCACCGCGGGCAGCCCGAAGAGCTGCGCTTCCATGAGGGCGTTGGGCATCCCCTCGACGCGCGACGGTAGCGCGAACACGTCGGCGCTGCGGTAAAAGCTTTGCGGCCGGTCGGTCTTGCCGGCGAACACGACCGATTCTGCGATGCCCAGAGCCTCGGCGTGCCGGCGCAGCTCCGGCTCGAGCTCGCCGTGCCCGGCCAGCACGACGGTGTGAGGCAGGCCGTCGCGGTGCAGGGCGGCCGAGCTGCGCAGCAGGAGGGCGTGGTTCTTCTCGGCCGCGAGCCGGCCGAGGGTCAGGACCACCAGAGCGTCGGACGGGATCCTCAGCTCGGCCCGCACGTCGTGCCACGGCGCGGCGAGAAAGCGCTCGGCGTCGATGCCGTTGGGCACGACGTGGATCTTTTCGGGCTGGACGCCCGCCCACGCCGCGTAGTCGTTGATCAGCGCGCGAGCATTGACGACCACGCCGTCGCTCAGCGCCGCCGCTCCGCGGTCGGCGGGGCGGTACCACCAGCGGCGGTACTCGGGCCACGCCTTCCAGGCGCTCAGGTTGCGGACCGAGGTGAGCACCCGCGGCGCGCCGGCCAGGCGCGCCGCCGGTGCCGCAACCACGTTGGCCAGCAGCAGCCAGCTCCACACGCAAGCCGGGTGCAGCTCGCGCAGGCGCGCCGCGAGCACCAGCGCCAGCGCGACGCGGGGGAAGAGGTAGGCGAGCAGGTGTCGCAGCCGGCCGCGACGCAGCCGGTCGTAGAGCGTCTCGAACGGGATGCCGAGGGCCGCGAGCTCGTCCCGGAAGAGGTCGTTGTAGTTGGTGAGCACGAGCAGCCGCGTGGGCTCACCGGCCGCTGCCTTGCGGCGCAGGTGCTCGACGAGCTGGCGCTGTGCGCCGCCTGTCCCGAGGGAGTGGATGACGTGGCAGACCCCGCTCGCAGGGTGCGAGATTGCAACGGGGCGGCCCCGGAGCCGGGCAGCCGCCTGCACGACGAGCAGGCCGAGCCCGTCCAGCGCCCGGGCGCCCCGGACCGCCAGGGTGATCGGCAGGTGCAGCCCGAGCGACAGCGCCGCGAGGCACGCCCACGCGATCGTTGGCGAGCGAAGCCGCAAGCCCGCCGGTCCGGTCACCAGCACCTGCGGGGCCGGCCGCGCCCGGACGAGGGCGGGGAGGGTCGCGAAGCCCTCGCGCGGCAGCCCGACCGGCACCACCACGAGGTCGAACCCTCGTTCGCGCACTGTCTCTTGGAGCACCGGATTGAAGACGAGCGCGTGCTCGCCCAGCGTCCACGGCTCGACCCCGGCTTCTCGGTATCGCCAGGCGTCGACCTCGGCCACGCCGAGCACCACCCGGGCCGCAGGTTCCGAGCGCCGTGCCGCTGCCACCGCCGCGCAAACCCGCCGCACCCCCGCCGTGGCCAGCACGAGCACCCGGGCCGGCGAGACGGTGCCTCGCGCCTCGGACGGATGGCCGCCCACATCCGGGCCAGGGGGTGTGGGAGGACCGCTCGAGCGGGGCATGCCGGTGCATTGTAGCGCTGGCGTGCGGGCAGTAGACTCGATGTGCGATGGCAGCGATTCGAGACCTCGAAACGGGCTGCGGCCAGTGAACCGTCCTCTGCGCGTGGCCCTGCTCTCGCACCTCGCCTCGCCGGCGGCGCCGACCGGAGCGGAGCGCTGTCTCGCCGAGATCGCGCTGGGGCTGGTGCGGCGCGGACACCGGGTGGCGGCGGTGGCGCCCGGAAAGTGGGCGCTCGCGGAGGCGCTCCGGGGTGCCGGCGTGCGGGTCGAGACCGTGCCGGGGCGGCCGTGCTGGCTCACCTTCTGGGAGCCCCGCCCGTGGCCGGTGGTGGCGGCAAAGTGGCTGCGCTACGCCTGGCCCCAGCCCGGGGCGAGGCAGTTGCGCCGCTTCCTCGCCGAGTGGCGCCCCGACGCCGTGCACGTCAACTGCCTGCCCAACCTGCGCGGCGCCGCCGCAGCCCGGCGCAGCGGCCGCGGCTGGCACTGGCAGCTGCACGAGATCCTGCCGCCGGGCGCCCGCCGGCGATGGTGGGCGCGCCGGCTGGCGGCCTCCGGCGCTCCGCTCGTGGCGGTGAGCGAGGCCGTGGCCGCGTGGGTGCGGGAGGAGGGCCTCGGCGACCGCGTCACCGTCGTCCACAACGGGGTCGCCATTCCCGAGCCCGAGCCGGATCGGCGAGCAGCGCGAGCCGCACTCGGTCTCTCGGCCGAGGGTGTGCTGGCGGGCTTCGTCGGCCAGCTCGCACCGCACAAGGGCGCGGCCGTGTTCGTGAACGCCGCGGCGCGAGCGATGCGCGAGGCCCCGCAGCTGGGCGCGGTGCTGGCGGGCGGCGGGCGCGCGGCGCACCGCGCGCTGGTCGAACGCGCCGTGGCCGCGACCGGCCTGGGACGCCGCTTCCACCTCCTGCCCCCGCAGCCGGGCGGCGAGGAGGTCGTCGCGGCCTGCGATGTGGTGTGCGTCCCGACTCTCACGCCCGACCCCCTGCCACGGGTGGTCATGGAGGCCATGGCGGCCGGCCGGCCGGTCATCGGCTCGGCCGCGGGCGGCATACCGGAAATGGTGGACGACGGCCGCACGGGGTTGCTGGTGCCGGCCGGGGACGAGGCCGCCCTTGCGGCTGCCGTGCTGCGCCTCGCCCTCGACGGAGGGGAGCGTGCCGCGATGGGCTCGCTGGCCCGAGCCCGGTGTCGCGAGCGGTTTTCGCTCGACCGCCACCTCGATCGGATCGAGGCACTCCTGAACGGGCTCAGCGGCGCCGCAGCCGCAGAACGCTGAGGAAGAAGCTGGCCAGCACCAGCTCCACCCCGAGCGTCACGGCCAGCACCGAGGGGATCACGGTCCGCAGCATCCGGAACGGATCGAGGTTGCCGAAGCCGCCAGCCTCCCAGAGTCGAACGGCCCACACCGAGCCGGCGAGCCCGGCCACGAGGAGCGCGGCGCCGAGACCGAGCCCCGCCTCGAGCGGGAACCAGCGCAGCGTCCGCTCGAGGCGGTGGCTGGGCGGGAGCAGCCCCTCGCTGGCGGCGAAGACCCGGGTGAGGACTCCGAAGAGCACGGCCTGGAAACCGACCGTGACGGCCGCGGCGGCGTACAGCAGGGTGTGCACGTCGAGCGAGACGTTGCCCACGCGGCGCGGCCCCGGTAGCAGCCACCCGCCGAGCAGACCGCCCGCGAGCATCAGCGCGGCGCCCGGGACCAGGAACAGCCACCGTGGGCTCAGGAGCAGGAAAAAGCGCAGGCTGCGCCAGCCGTCCCGCCAGGTGCGCAGCTTGGGAGCCGTGGTGCGGCCGTCGGGCGAGAGCGTGGTGGGCACCTCCTCGATCCGCAGCCCGGCCAGGGTCGCCTTCACCACCATTTCGAGCGCGAACTCCATGCCCGTGGTGCGCAGGTCGAGCCCGAGCACGGCGTCGCGGTCGAACCCCCGCAACCCGCAGTAAAAGTCGCCGCACCGGCTGCCGAAGAACAACCGCCCGATGAACGACAGCAGCGGGTTGCCGAAGTAGCGATGGAGCGGCGGCATGGCGCCGCGCTCGATGCCGCCCGCGAAGCGGTTGCCCATGACGAGCTGACAGCCCGCCCGCAGCCGCTCCACGAACGGGTCGAGGCCGAGAAAGTCGTACGAGTCGTCGGCGTCGCCCATGATCACGAAGCGGCCGTGCGCGGCCTGGATCCCTCCCAGGAGGGCGTTGCCGTAGCCGCGTTCGGCCACGGTCACGACGCGAGCTCCGGCTCGCTCGGCCAGGCTCCGGGACGAGTCGGTGGAGCCGTTGTCGGCCACCAGCACCTCGCCGGCGATGCCGCGTTCGGCGAGATAGCGACGCGCCTTCCTCACGCACGTCTCGATCGTCTCCGCCTCGTTGAGGCACGGCATGAGGATCGTGAGTTCCAGCTCGGGCGCGGCAGCGCGCTCGCTCGAGCCCGCCCCGCTCACCGTCGCACCTGTTGGAGTGGCCGCCAGCACATGATCTCCACGGGGCCGTCGCGGAACACCGTTTCGAGGTGGTCGCGACGCAGCTCCATCATACGCTGCCGCCCACCGGCCGACAGCGCGGCGAAGTAGTCGTCCCGGCCGGCGATCCTGGCCATGCGGGCCGCCTCGTGCTGGTTGAACAGCAGGTGCGTGACCCCCCGACGCTGCAGCTCCGCCGCGAGCCCCTCCGCGTCGGCCGCAGCGTTGGCCAGCTCGGCGAGCAAGGGGGTCCGGAACGGGTCCTCCACCATCAGGTCCCGGTCGAGGTACATCGATCGCGCCTCCGCCACCATGAGGACGCGCGCCGTGGGGGGGAGCGCCTCGTTGACGAAACCGACCGCTGGCCAGTACGAAACGTGGCGGCGCATCAGCTCGTCGGAGCTGCCGGCGCCCAGCGAGCACGCCAGGCGCTCGAACTGCACCGGCGTGATCGCCCCCAGAGCGCCCCAGGCGAGCATGACGACCAGAAGGCGGTCCCCCCAAGGCCTCCAGCTCCTGGATAGCCCCCGCCGCAGCCATGCCCATCCGGCTCCCGCCAGCGGCGCCAGCAGCACTAGGGCCGGGATCGCGTAGCGACCCCACAGCGGGCCGATGCCCCAGCCCACAAGCCCCAGCGCCCCGGCCGCCAGCAGTGCTGCCGCCAGCCGTCGCCGCCCGCGCAGGACCCACCAGGCGGCCGGCGCAAGCAACACGAGCCATGCAGGCCCCAGTGGGCCAGCGTCGCCTTCCGGCGCGAACGTCGTGAGGGTCGACAGCCGGCCGAGCTGATCGAGGGGCGAGGCCAGCGCCCCGACCTGCTGGTCGCCAGCCATTTCCACCGGCGCCTGCGGCGCGATCACCGCCGGCCCGAACGGGTAGAGCGGGCGGCCCGTCACCGCGAGGTTGCGCACGAGCCACGGCGAGAGCGCCAGCGCCACGCCGGCGCTCCAGACGAGCAGAGCCCTGACTCGCTGGCGCCACCCTTCATCCGCGAGCCAGAAAACCAGGAGCGCGGTCGGAATGCCGATCGTGGCTGCGGCCAGGATCTTTGCCCCGGCCGCCGCCCCGGCCAGGCTTCCGGCCACGAGGTAGGCGCGCCAGCGCCGCTGCCAGGTCAGCCGGGGCGCGAGCACCACCGCGAGCGCACCGGCGCCCCCCCACGCAGCGGCGCCGAGGTCGGCGCCGGCCCATGTGGCGCTGGTGACGACCGGTGCCGCCGTCCCGAGCACGGCTGCACCCCACGCCGCGGCGCGCGGTCCCGCGAGCCTCCGGCCCAGCACGGCCACCCCCCCGAGGGCGCACACCCCGGCCCACCAGTGTGTCGCCTGCGCCGCCCACGCCCCGGGCAGCAGCAGCGGGTAGCAGTAAAGCAGCGACATAGTGCCGGCGATGAACGAGTACTGGTGGCGGGGAAGCACGAACACCGTGCCGTGGCGGAGCCAGTGGAAGGGGAAGCCGAGGTGGTAGTGGAGCTGGTCGAAGAACGGCGCGTCGGTGAGCAGCACCGCGAACGCCAGCGAGAAGGCGGTGCCCAGCAGCAGGATCGGGAGGCGGACACCGGCAGCGACGAGTGGCGGGGGGCCCGGCCGCGACCTGGCGAGCGACCAGGCACTCCACACTACGCAAGCAGCCAGGACGGCACCCACCGGTCCGGGCCGCAGCCAGCCGGCGAGCGCCAGGGCGCCGGCCGCGGCCACGAGGACGGCCGAGCCGGCAGCCAGCACGATCGGCGCGGCCTCCCAGCTCGCCGGGCGCCGGCCCGTCACCCACCGCCACACCGCGAGCCCCGGCCCGGCCGCTGCCGCTGTCAGGACCGCCAGCCACACGGCGGCCGCTGCCGCCATGATGAGCGGCATCGGGTTCTGCACGCGGTCGAAGCGGAGCAGGACCCAGGCGGCGAAGCCGAGAAACGCGAGGCTGGCGGCGACGCGGCGAGCACCCGGGGGGAACACGCCGCGATCCTACCGCGGATGCGGCGCCCGCCCAAGCGGCCGCTCACGCCGCGCCGCCGGCACGGTCGATGAGGGCGTGCGCCTGCTCCACCGCCAACCGCAGCAGCGGGATGCAGACCTTCTGCTTGACGGGCGGGAAGGCGTCGTGGCTCGCCGGGTCGTGAAAGTCGAGGCCGGTGAGCGTGCGGCACAGGACGCTGCCGAAGCGCGCCTCGACTGCGGCGAGGAACGCCTCGCCGGCGGCGTAGGCGCGCGCCTTGGCCTCGTCGTCGCCCGGCCCGCTCCGCCCGAGGTGCAGCCCGATCGCCATGAGCGAGCCCGAGAGCGCCCCGCACAGCATGCCCCGCCGCGCCACGCCGCCGCCGAACGGGGTGGCCAGGCGCTGCAGCTCGCCCTGTACCCTGGTCTGGCCTCCGGACAGCGCCAGCAGCGCCGACTCGGCGCAGTTGTACCCGCCCTCGAAGTGCTCCACGGCGACATCCATCGGTGAGGTGCTGGGGCTGTCGGACATGCGGGCCTCCCCGGTTCGCCACGAGCCTACGCCACAAGCTTCCCGCGCGCCACGGTGACAGCGTGCCCCGCAATGCGTACGCGCTTGCCGTCGAGGCGCACGCGCAGCTCCCCGCCGCGGGCCGAGGCCTGGAAAGCGGTCATTTCCGCCCTGCCGAGCCTGCCGGCCCAGTACGGCGTGAGGCAGCAGTGCGCCGACCCGGTGACGGGGTCCTCGGCGATCCCGGCGCCCGGCACGAAGAAGCGCGACACGAAGTCGAGCCCCGGGGTCGCGGCGGCGGCCGTGATCATCGCTCCCCGCACACCGACGGCCGCGAGGCGCGTGTGGTCCGGCCGCGCCTGCCGCACCTCCACCTCCGAGGCGAGCTCGACGAGCCAGTCGTCGTGCCAGCGGCCGATGTGAACGGCCCTGACTCCCAGCGCCTCGACGAGCCCCGCCGGAGGCTCGGCCAGGGTCTGCGCGCGCGCCGGAAAGTCGAGCTCGATCCACTCGCCACGTCGTGAGGCCTGGAGGAGGCCACTTTCCGTGTGGAAGCGGGCCGTCTCGCCCTCGGCGAGGTGGCCCTCGGACCACAGCACGTGCGCGGAGGCGAGCGTGGCGTGCCCGCACAGCTCCACCTCCACCTCGGGCGTGAACCAGCGCAGGTCGAAGCCGTCCGCGCGGCGCACCAGGAACGCCGTCTCCGAGAGGTTGAACTCCCGCGCCACGAGCTGCATGCGCCCTACCTCCCAGGGCTCGGGGAGCACTACCACTGCGGCGGGGTTGCCGGCGAACGGCCGGTTCGTGAACGCGTCGACGATCGTGTAGGACTGTGGCATCTTTCACCTCCGCGGGCGACGCACGCTACGAACTGACCCTGTCAGCCTGCGCGGCTTCCGCGAGCATCTCGCGCAGCGCGCGGGCCAGGCGCCGGACGCCTTCCTCGATGCGCGGCTCCGGCATGTTGGAGAAGTTGAGGCGAGCTGTGTTCTCGTGCCCGCCGTTGGGGAAGAACGCGCCCCCCGGCACGAACGCCACGTCGTGCTCGAGGCAGCGCACCAGAAGCTCCCGCCCCGAGACCACCCCCGGCAGCTCGAGCCACAGGAAGAGCCCGCCGGCAGGCCGCGTGAAGCGAGTGCCCGCCGGCAGCTCGTGCTCGAGCGCCGCGACCATCGCGTCGCGCCGCCGCCGGTACAGCTCGCGGATGCGCGCGATCGCGGCGTCGAGGTCGTATCGCTGCACGTAGTCGGCGGCCAGCCGCTGCGCCAGCGTGGAGGTGTGGAGGTCGGCGCCCTGCTTGACCAACACGTACTTCTCGAGCAGCGCGGCGGGCGCGGCGACCCACCCAACGCGCAGCCCCGGGCAGAGGATCTTCGAAAAGGTGGAGAGGTGCACGACCTGCCCTCGTCCGTCGAGGGCCTTGAGCGAGGGCAATGCCACACCCTCGAAACGCAGCTCGCCGTACGGGTTGTCCTCCACCACCACGACGTCGTGCCGGCTCACGACGTCCATGAACCGCCGGCGTCGCTCGAGCGACCAGCAGCGTCCCGAGGGGTTCTGAAAGTCGGGGATGACGTAGACGATCTTGGGCCGGTATGCCGCCCGCAGCCGGCGGTCGAGTTCTTCCGGCAACATACCGTCGTCGTCCGTCGGCACCTCCACGAACGTGGCGCGGTACGCTGAAAAGCACTGGATCGCCGCCAGGTAGGTGGGGCTCTCGCACAGCACCGAGTCACCCTCGTCGAGCAACACCTTGCCGGTGAGGTCGAGCCCCTGCTGCGAGCCCGAGGTGACGAGCACCTCGTCGGGCGTCACCGAGGTGCCGAGCCGGCCGTTCATGCGCGCCGCGATCCACGCCCGCAAGTCGGCCTCCCCCTCGGTCGTCGAGTACTGCATGACCTCGCAGCCGCGGCTTCCCAGCATGCGTCCAGCCACCTCCTGCATCTCTCTGACCGGGAACGCCTCCGGGGCCGGCAGGCCGCCGGCGAACGAGATCACCTCGGGGCGGCGGGTGAGCTTGAGCAGCTCGCGGATTTCCGACGCCTTCATCCTCTCCATGCGCTGCGCCAGCGGGTAGTTCATGTCGTTCCTCCGAGCGACTAGACGAGGGGGCGCGTCTCGGCCGCGGCCGCCGCGTCGCGCGCCTGCGTCGCCTCGCCGAGGGCCCGGCAGAGCCGGCGCACGCCCTCGCGGATGAGATCCGGTTCCGAGTGGGAGAAGTTGAGCCGCACGTACTCCTCCGGCGGCGGCGAGGCGAAGCACGGGCGCCCTGGCAGATAGCCGACCCCGGCCGCGGCGGCCCGCTCCGCCAGCAGCCGTGGATCCACCTCGGCCGGGAGCCGGCACCACACGTAAAACCCGCCGTCCGGCTGCTGCCAGCTCATCCCCGCCGGAGCGCACGCCCGCAACGCCTGGTCCATGGCCAGCAGCCGCGCCGCGTACGCCCGTCGCACCCGGCCGAGGTGCGCCTGGTAGCGCCCTTCCCGCAGGAAGCGGTCCACCAGCCACTGCCCCGGGGTACTGGCGTGGAGGTCCACGGCCTGCTTGGCCAGCACCAGCTGGCGATGGGCCGGGCGCGGGGCGATGAGAAAGCCAAGGCGCAGCCCGGGGCTCAGCACCTTTGAAAACGTCGACAGGTACATCACGCACCCGTGCGTGTCGAGCGCCTTCAGCGGCGGCAGCGGGTCGCCGGAGTAGCGCAGGTCCGAGTAAGGGTCGTCCTCGAGCACCGGGACGCCGAATCGAGCCGCCAGGTCGAGAAGGCGGTGGCGCCGCTCGAGCGAGAGCACCGCCCCGGACGGGTTCTGGAACGTGGGCAGCGTGTAGATGAGCTTGGGGCGGTGGCGCCCGAGCACCCACTCGAGCAGGTCGGTGCGCATCCCCTCCTCGTCCACGGGGACGCCGACCAGGCGCGCGCCGGCCGCCCGGAACGCCTGCAGCCCGCCGAAGAACGAGGGCTCCTCCACCACCACCACGTCGCCCGGGTCCACGAATACCCGGGCTGCCAGGTCGAGCCCCTGCTGCGAGCCCGAGAGCACGAGGACCTCCGCCGGGGAGCAGAGGACCCCGCGGGTGGCCACCAGCGTCGCGATCGTCTCCCGCAGCGGCATGTGCCCCTCGGTCGGCGCATGCTGCAGCAAGCGCGGGCCGACCTTCTCGAACAGTGCGTGCAGCGCCGCCCGCAGCTCGTCCGCAGGCAGCAGCTCGGTGGCCGGAAGGCCCACGGCGAGCGAGATCCCGTCCCGGCGCTCGGCCTGCGAGAGGAGGTCGCGCACGAGCGGGTCGAGCGCTTCGGGCCCCACCTGCCGAAAGAGCTGGCGCCAGGGCAGTGGCGGGACTTCCTGTGGCGCCGGTGCGGCCGGCCGGCGGGGCGGCAACACCGTGGTGCCGCGCCCCACGTGCGCGTCCACGAGCCCGTCGCCCTTGAGCTCGTCGTACGCCCGCAGCACGGTCGAGCGATTGACCCCGAGAGCCTCCGCCAGCCTCCGCTCGGGCGGCAAGCGGAACCCCGGTGGCAGAGCGCCGGAAGCCACGAGCTCGCGGATCTGGCGGCTGATCTGCCGGTAGACCGGCTCGCGCCCGTCGCGATCGATCGTCAGCTCCATGTCCCCTCCAACTGGCCCAATGGATCATTGGACCGCTCCAAATACAGCATAGGTTCAGTGCTAGCGATCTTAAAGATCCAAATTTCGCAGAAACGGACCATCCAATCTCGTTGGCTGATCGCCACAGGATGACATTGGCTGGTTTACAATGCCGAGCCGGGAGGTGCGGCATGACGACAAGGGCGGCGGTGGAGGAGTTTCTGGGGCAAAAGACACTGGCGGTGGTGGGGGCGTCACGCTCGGGGCGGGGCTTCGGCAACGTGATTCTGAAGGAGCTGCGGGCGCGGGGCTGGAAGGTGCTGCCGGTCCACCCGGAGGCCGCGAGCCTCGAGGGCGAGCCGTGCGCGGCGTCGCTGGCCGCCCTGCCCGAGCCCGCCGGCGGCGTGATCGTGAACGTCCCGCCGGCAGCGGCGACTCGCGTGGTGCGGGAGGCAGCAGCCGCCGGCATCTCCCGCGTCTGGCTGCAGCAAGGCGCGCAGTCGCCCGAAGCCGAGCAGGCCGCCCGCGAGGCCGGCATGACGCTCGTCTCCGGTGAGTGCGTCCTCATGTTCGCCGAGCCGGTGGGGCTCGTCCACCGCTTCCACCGCACCCTCAAGCGCTGGTTCGGTACGCTCCCCGCATAGCCTGGCCGCGGCCCCTGGTCCGGCGGCGAAAGGCAGCGGGCGCAAGGCCCGCGGCTACTGTTCGGCGAGCTCGAAGGCGAAGCGCTCGGGGTCGAAGAACCCCTGCTCCTGGATCTCGTCGCCGCGAGCGATCGCCCAGTTCGGGAGCGTCGGCTGGTAGGCCTTTGTCATGCGCCAGAGCTGGATGGCGCTGTTGGCGGCCACGAGGTAGAGCGTGCGCTTCGGGTTGTAGGGGTTCGGCACGACCAGGTACAGCCCGTCGTCGGGGTGGCCGTAGGTTCGGCCTCGGAAACGGAAGAAGCCGTGCCCCAGCTCCGCCGGCAGGGCTGCGGCCAGCCGCTGCAGCAGCGCGTTGTCGCGCAGCTCCCCGAGTGCCACGAGGTCGTGCCTGGCCGCCTGTTCCGCCGTCAACTCCGCATCCTTGACAACTGGCGGCAGGACCTCGGAAAACGCGTCCGCGAGCGTGGTCTGGAAACGCAGAGCAGTCGTGTGGTTGGCCTCCACCTGGCGGGCCGTGCCCCAGACGACGAGCGTGCGGCTGAAGTCGTCGGCAAACGAGGACCACGCAAAGTAACGGGTGTCGGGGACCGGGAAGTCCCGCCCGGCGTTGAAGAGCACCCGCGTCGGCCGGTCCTTGACGCGCCACTCGACCGCGGTCAGCGGGCCTGCCAGCTCCACGGCCTCGAGCCGCCGCTGCCCGCCCGTATCGATGGCCACCGCGCCCCACAGCCGCCACGGCGTGCCCTCCTGCCGGACTTCCAGCTTGACGACCCACTGGGCTCCGGCTGGCTCGATGCGCGCCGAGACTTTCGGGTCCGGGAGCCCCTCCCGCTCGATCCACGGCCGCACGATCCCCGACACGTCGCGCCCGGCGCCGGCTGACAGCGCCTCCAGGAACGCTGCCGTGCTCGCGGGGCGGTTCCCGAACCGCTCGTGCGCCGCTCGCATGGCCGCGAGGAAGGTATCGGTCCCGAGCGCGAGCCGCAGCTGGTGCAGGGCGAAGGTGCCCTTGATGCGGGGGATCTGGTACGTGCCGTAGCGCTCGTAGGAACGCTCGGCCTTGACGGGCGCGAGGTCCGGCTCGCGAGAAACGACGTACAGGTACCGGTTGCCGAGCTCGGCGAGCTGGTTGGAAAGCCTGGCGAAAGCCTTCTCGGGCCTGTCGGGGAGGTCGCGCAGCATCCGCCAGTACGCGGCCGACGCCGAGGTCAGCCAGTTGTCGCGGTCGGAAGCCGGAAAGACGCTTTGCCGCCAGAGCCTGGCCCTGTCCACGCGGTACCGGTCTGAGGTGTGCTCGAGCACCAGTGCCGGCTCTGCTGGAGCCCCGGCCGGCGCGCGGCGCGCCGCCCGGAGCATGTGCGCCACCACGACCGGGCTCTGCGGCGCCCACCCCAGCGCGAGGTGCGGGACCGCGCCCGGCAGGTCCGGCATGCGGCGGGAGGTGCCCGGGATCTTCTCGCGCAACGTGGTCTTCCCGTGGTGAGCAAGAAACACCATGCGGCGGCCCATCTCGGTGGTGGTGAGCTTGCCGTCGCAGGCGTGGGGGCGGTTCACCGGCGAGCTCGCCAGCAGCTCGAGGGTGTTTTCGGCGTCGATCTTCCCCTTGTACCGGTGATAGAACTCACGGAACGCGATGTCGCGGTTCCACGCCCCGAACGCCAGGTCGAACGGGGCGTCGTCCGGTTGCACCGCGTACTCCCGCCGCACACCGTCGTCGCGGGCGTTGTTGTTGGCCCAGAGAAAGCCCGGTGTGCCGAACGGCGCCGGCCGGTCCGAGCTGCGCCAGAGCTTCGAGCGCTTCGTGCCGAGCAGGAACACCGCCGTCTCGCCGGTCCCGAGGTCGGCAATCGGCCAGTCGTTGGTGTACAGCCCGTTGTTGCGCTCCGAGAGGATGCGCACCACGTCGTCGATCGAGCGCGCGTACTGGGCGGCGCGCCGGGCGCGCGAGGACTGCGGTGTGCCGCTGATCTCGAACGGGGTCTGGGCCACCGTGGTCTCGCCGAAGACGATGCCGGCGTCGTTGAGGTAAAAGTCTGTGCCGGAGTGGATCCCGCCCGGGAACGTGTGGTAGACGAGGCGCTGCCCCGTGGTTGGCACGAGGTCGCACAGGACGTTGAAGTGCACTCCCGTGTACCCGCCCCACATGAAGATCTGGCCGAACACGACGCCGCCGTCGGCCGTGGCCGGCCCGGTGGCGGCGATAGCGGAGCACTTGTGACGGGTGTCGGGGATGTCCATTTCCTCGGCGGCGGCGAGAAAGCTCCGCCCCGAAAGCGCGTGCGGCGTCACCTTGATGCCGCTCGCCGCGTAATCCAGGTCGATGATCGAGTTGAGCGTGACGATGTCGAGCAGGTCGAGCGCCCGGCCGTCGTAGCGCGCGCCGGCGCGCGCCGCACCGTCGGCAATTCCCTTCATTTCCTCGAGCTGCTCGGCGTCGAACCCGCGCAGGAACAGCAGGTCGGCGCGCGAGCGCAGGCTCGCCCACCCGGCCGCCGGCTCCTTGCCGTTTTCCTGGATTGCGAGCTTCGAGATGTACGCCACGATCTCGTCGGCGACGAGCGACCCGTGCTGGAAGCCGCGCGCGTGCGGCGCGCCTTCGACGTGGAGCATGATCCAGCCCCGGTCGTCGTAGCGGAACCCCTCGCCTTGCCAGCGCACGGTTTCGGGTGCCACGAGCGCGGCGATGTCGATCACCTCCTCCACTGCGAGGTCGTCGAACCACACCGTGCCAGTGGCGGTGCCGTTGCGCCCGAGGTGGAGCTGCACCCGGTCCTCGCCGCGTGTTGCGATGAACACCGTCTCGACCGCTGTCCAGTCGGCGTCGGCACCGACTGCGGGGGCGTGGTTGGTGAACGGGAAGGAAGCCATCGACAGCGTGGCCGGCACCGCGGTGGGGTAACGCGAAAGCGGGTCGGCGACCGCCGCCCTGGTGCGGATCACCCCGCGCAGCCGGTACGGGCGACCCACCTCCAGCCGCAACGGTGCCGAGGCCACCGTGGCCTCGCACGCCGCGGCGCACTCGAGGCGCAGCGAGCCGCTGCCGCCGTGCGCGACCGTTGTGTCGACGGCCACCCTGGCGGCCGCCGGCCGGCCTTTCGCGAGCAGCTCCCACCCCTCGAGCCCCTGCTCGAAACCTGCGTTGCCCGGTCCGGGCGAGCCCGCCCCGGCCGTCCCCATCGCCACGCCCAGCGCCGCCAACCCGATCAGCCGCTTCATGTCACCCCCCATTCACGCAAGATGCGCGGCAGCGCCGACATCTCGTGCAGCGTCCGCACCCGCTCGTGGCGGCACTCTCCGCGCCGCGACGGGTCGTACCACACCGCCCGCAGGCCGGCCGAAAGCGCCCCTTCGACGTCGGCGTGCCACTCGTCGCCCACCATGACCACCCGCTCCGACGGCAACCCGAGGTCGGCGAGCACGGCCGCGAAGTACCGGCGCGACGGCTTGCGCACCCCCAGCGACCGGTAGCAGAAAACCTTCTCGAAGTACGAGGACAGCCGCACTCGCCGCAGCGCGGCGCGGATCTCCTCGGCGTACGAATCCGCGGCGTTGGTGGCGAGCCCCAGCACGGCGTGGGGCCGCAGCGCGGCGAGCGCCTGCCGCACGCCCGGCACCGCCTCCACGCGCGGCCACCCTGCCATCGGCCCGACCGAACCGGGAAAGACACGCATCACGGTGTCGCCCCAGTCGAAGAGCACCGCCCACTCCCGCCCCGGCCAGCGGTGCGAGGCCCGGGTTGCGGGGTCCGGGGGCAGGCAGCGAGAGCGCGCCATCACGCCGTACTGTAGCCGATCCGCCGGGCCGATCCCGAAGACACACCGATCCCCCGCTGCCGGTACGGCAATCACGGTGCGTGCGGGCGCCCGCCGACTCACCCGGCGCCACCTCCAGGCGTGCCGCGCAGCCGCCGCCAGCAACGCCGCGGCCCCGCCGGAGCGGGGCCGCGAACGTTCAGCGATGGGCCGTTCAGCCGAGCCGGCGCAGCAGCAGCAGCGCGGCGAGGCCGACCAGCAGCGCGAGCCCCGCCAGGCCTCCCGGCCCGAGGGCCGGGATCGGCTCCGGCGCCGCGACGACGAACGTCGTGGGGTTCTCGCTGCCGGACACCGCGGGGTCGTCGGTGAGGCGGGTCGAACCGTTGCTCCCGCTGCCAGAGCCGTCGTAGCGGATGGTGCCCTGGTTGGAAACCGTGGCGCCGGCTGGAACCGGGTTGATCACGGCGCTGATCGAGATCGTCACCGAGCCCCCGGACGGGATGGCGCCGTTCCACGTCACGTAGTTACCCACCCGCGACAGGGTGCCCGAGCTGGCGGAAGCACCGGTGGCGGTGAGCTGCGGCGGCAAGGTATCCTCGAACTCGTTGCCGGGGTTGTCGCCCTGCGTCCCGGGGCCGGCGTTGCTCAGCACGATCGTGTACGTGACGGTTCCGCCCGGCCGGTACGGGCCGCCGCTCACGGTCTTGGTGCCGCTGACGTCGGCGGGCTGCAGGCCGCCGCCATTGACCGCGAAGTTGTCCATGCGCGTCAGCCCAGCGTAACCACCGATGCCGACCCCGGTACCCTCGGCGGCGGGAGCGCCCGTGCACACGTACGTCTGGTCGGGCTGTGCGCCGCCGTCGATGTTGGTGAACTCGAGCGTCACCGTGGTGCCGGAGCGCGTCGCCTTCATGTGCGCGGTCGAAAACGGCGAGCTCAGCGCGAAGAACCCGAGGCCAAACGAGTCCCCATTGTTGCCCGTGTAGCACGCCGCGTGGCCGAACTGGTTGCCGCCGAACTGGTTCTGCACCTTCAGGAAGAGGTTGGTGCTGCCCGCGCCGTAGTTGAGCAGCAACGCCGCGTACTGCAGGCTGGTGGTGTTGTTCGCGACGTCCAGCTCGGCCGTGTCGCCGGTGCCGGGGGCGCCGTTGAACGTCGCCCGCCCCTGGCCGCTGCACACGGCCGCGTTGTTGGAGACGTTGCAGGAACCGTCATGAACGGTCCAGTTGGGGCCGATCGGGCCATCGGCCCGGTTGAAGTCGTCGAGGATCGCCAGGGTGGCCGAGCCCCCGTTCGGCACCGGCCCACCGGCCGGAACCGAAGGCGGCGCGGTGTACGGCATCACCTTGGTCAGGTCGACGGGAGCCTCCTCGGCCCCGACCCCTGCCGCCGCGAGCGCCAAGAGAAGACACATTGCCCACAATGAGCGCCTGCCAGTCATTTGATGAATCCCCCTTTCAAAGCTGACTCAGTGTACGACCGCTCGCCGCGGCTGTAAAGCCCGCCTGGTGTCGCTCGATCTCTCTCAGCGGCGGCCTCTCGCCGCAGCCCGGACCTCGGGGTCGGGGTCCGCGGCGAGACGCCTCGCCAGGCGGCGGGCGCCGGCCCCGTCGAGTACGGCGAGGGCCTCCGCGGCCAGCCGGCGGGTCACCGGGGAGGCATCGCCCGCCAGCCGCTCGACGAGCGCGAGCGCCTTTTCGGCCGTCATGTGCGGGCTGGCGAACATCGCGGGGAGCACCGACGCCACCGCCTGGCGGGGGCCTTCCTCGGGGTCGTAGACGCTCGATTCGAGCGCCGCCAGGGCAGGCTCGCTGCCTCCCCAGGCCAGCGCGCGCGCCGCCGTGCCCCGGACCGCGGGGTCGGGGTCGTCGAGGGCGTGCGCCACCTCGCCCACCACTGGCTCGCTCATGCGCGCCAGCGTCGCCGCCACACGTTCACCGCGGTACGAGCGCAGCGCCTCCCAGGGGGGCTCGCCGGGGTCCTCGCTGCGGCGGGCCAGCACCAGCAGGGGCTCGACGCTGCGCGGGTCGGCGAGGCGCTCGAGGCAGGCGGCCGCCAGCGCCGCCGTCGCCGCGTCGGCTTCGTACGGGTGGGCGAACGTCCGCACGTAGCCGTCGAGGGCCGCCCGGTCGCACTCCCCCCGCACCGCGTCGTGGCGCGACAGGAGCGCCACCTGCACGCCGGCGCGCACCCGCTCGAGCGCCTCGGCGTCAAAGCGTGGCAGGGCATGGGTTTGCCACACGGCAGCGGCCGCAACGACGAGCAGCCCCGCGAGGCCGAGGCCGAGCCCCACGAGCCAGCGCGGCGCTCCGCGCGCCGTCGCCACCGGTGCTGCCAGGCGCGAGGTGGCCGCGGTGCGGCCGGCCCGGGCCAGTGGTTCGAGAAGCCCCGGCCAGGCCGGCGCCAGCTCGGCGAGCCGGCGGCGCACCGCCTCCGCCCGAATCCACCCGAAACCCCGCCGGCCGAGCTCGGCTGCGAGCTCACGGAGGGCGTCCTCGCGCCACGGGCCCGGACCGTGGCGGTGCAGGAAGAGTTCGAGAAACGGCAGCGCCCGCTCGTCCCACTCGGTGGCGGGTCGATCCTCCGGTTCCCACTCGCAAAACCAGCTTCGCAGCGTGCCGTCGGCCGACGCCGAGAGCAGGAACCGGGCGCCCGGTCCGAACGCCAGGCCGGTGACGGCTGCGGTGTGCCCGCCCAGCGTCTGCAGGCACTCCCGGGCCCGTGGGTCCCACACCCGTACACTGCCGCTGCGCCCGCCGCTCGCCACGAACCGCCCGTCCGGGGTGAACGCGAGGCAGGTGATCGGGTCCTGGGGTGTCTCGAGCACGCGCGCGATGCGGCCGGTGGCGAGGTCGAAGAACCGGAGCCGGCCGTCCCGGTCGCCGGTGATCGCCGCCGTGCCGTCGGGGGAGACGGCCACCGTGGTGACGGCTGCAGTGTGGCCCGGCAGCCGGCCCAGCAGGTTGCCCCGCTCGAGACCCCACAGCAGGACGGTGCCGGTGTCGTCGGCGCTGAGCACGAAGCGCTCGCCTGGATCGAGCGCCGCCGCCAGTACGGGCGCGCGATGGTGGGAGCCGACGAGCCGGCAGGTGCCGGTCCCCAGCTCCCAGACGTGCACCGTGTGGTCGACGCTGGCAGTCACGACCACCTCGCCGCCCGCCGCTGGCACGACCTCGGTGATCTCGCCGCTGTGGCCCGTCCATGCGGCAAACGGCCGCCCTCCTGCGGCGTCCCGGACCCGGACCGCATGCGACAGGCCTCCGGTGACGAGGCGCGAGCCGTCGGGAGTGAACGCGGCCGCCGTCTCAAACCCGCCGCCCGCACTGGCGCGCCACACGGCCTCGCCGTCGGCCAGCCGCCACATCGCAAGCTGGCCGTCGGCCCCGGCCGAGAACGCGAGCCGGCCGTCGGGCGACAGCGCGAGCGCGGTCACCCGGTCGGCGTGAGCAGCAATGCACTTTTCCTCCCAGGCGTCGCGAAGGGTGTGGTGGGGGAGGCGCTCCTGGAGGCGCGACAGCACCGCCAGCGCCTCCGGGGCGCGCGCGAACCCGTCGACCGCGCGGGCGGCGCGCACCCGTTCGAGCGCGCCACGCCAGTCCTCGGCCCCGAGCCGGACCTCGGCCTCGGCGAGCGAGAAGCGGAAGGTCGTGAGGCGCTCGCGGGTGAGGTCGGTGGTGAGCGGCCGGGCGAGCGCCCATCCGGGTCGGAACGCCGGCGCGCGGTGGCCGTCGAGAAGCGAGGCTCCGCCGCCGTGGGCGAGCAGCACCTGGGCGAGGGTCTCTCCGGCGGCGCCGGCCGCGACCGGGGCGCCGACGCGGACCGCGGCCAACGGCTCGCCGCGCTCGAGGTCCCAGAAGCGGAGTGTGCCGTCGAGGCTGGCCGAGAGCATGACCGGCTCGGTGGGGTGCAGCGCCAGGAAAGGGATCCGGTCGGCGTGCCCACCGAAGCGGCGCTCGACCCGGCCGGTGCGGGCGTCCCACACCCTCACGCTGCGGTCCTCGGTGGCGAGCAGCACGCGCGAGAGATCGACCGAGGCGGCGAGGGCGGTCACGACCTGCCCGGGGCCGAGCTCGAGCGCGGCCAGGGTGCGGCCCGAGGGGAGCTCGTGCACCTTCACGGTGCCGTCGGCGCCGGCGCTCACCACGCGGTCGATCGCTGCCACTGCCAGGCACGTCCCGTGGGCGCCGTGAGCCCGCCAGCTCGCGATCCTGGCCCCGCTCGCCAGCTCCCACACCGTGAGGCTGCCCTCCGAGCCCAGCCCCAGCACCGACTGCCCGTCGCGGCTCACCGCGAGAGCGGCGAGGATGCCGGGCTGCAGCGCCAGCTGGCGGTCCCCGACAGCGCGGGCGAGCGACCAGACCCCGACCCGTTCCGTCCCACCGGCCAGCAGCACCGCCTGCCCGTCCGGCGACATCGCCACACAACGGGGCCGCCCTCCCGGCGGCCGCAGGGTGCGTGTCACCTCCCCCGAGGCCGGGTCGAGGATGCAGACGCGCCCGTCCTCGGCGACCACGACCGCCATCCTCCCGTCCGGTGTGACGGCCGCACCGGTGGCCCGGCCCGGCACCGCTGCGACGCGCCTGCCGAGGCAGGCGCCGGGTATCGTGGCGAGCGCCGCCTCGGCCGGGGAGGCGTCGAGCTGGAGCCCGGCGGCCGCTGCGGACTCCCAGGCGCGGCGCGCGGCGGCCAGCTCCCCGAGCCGGGACAGCGCCACGATGCGGAGCGAGGCGCCGGTCGGGTCGCTGGCCACGCGCTCGACGTGCGCGTCGAGGCGGCCGAGCGCCTCGCGCCAGAGCTCGCCCCGGCTGTCGCGCCAGGCCACCGCCGCTGCAGCCAGCGCCGCGTCGCGCGACGGCTCCCAGTCGGGCGCGGTGTCGGCCGCGACGCGCAGGTTGGCGAGCGCGGCGTCGAACTCGCCGAGGAGAAGGGCGAGTCGCCCCAGGAAGTGGTCGTCGCGCCAGGTGGCGGTGTGCGCCCGCTTGACCTCGGCCAGCACCGCCAGCGTCTCGGCGTCGGTGGCCCCCTCGCGCCAGCGGTGGAGCGCGAGGTTGTACGAGGCCTCGATGTGCTGGGGGTGGACCGCAAGCGCCCGCCGCCACGCCGCCTCGGCGCGCCGGGGCTGCCCGAGGGTGACCCATGAGACCCCCTGGTTGTTGAGGGTGTCGGCCAGCAGCGTTGTAGCCTCGGGCTCGCCGCGCTCGTACGGCCGGCCAGCGACGCTGGTGTACACGCGCGTCAGGCGCTCCCGTATCTCGGCGAAGCTCGCCGGCCGCCGCGCCGCGTCCTTCTCGAGACACTGCCGCGCCAGCTCCGCGAGCTCGGGAGCCAGCCCCGGCACCAGCGCGGCGAGGTCGGGCGGGGACGCGGTGCGGTGGAGCCGCTCCCAGGCTGCGAGCCGGACCTCGGGGTCGAGCATCTCGGCCCCGCCCTCGAGCTGGAACGGGCGTCGCCCCGCCACCAGCTCGTAGAGGATGCAGCCGAAGGCGTACACGTCGCCGGGGGGGCCCACGAGGTGAGCGCCGTCCCACTGCTCCGGCGGCATGTACGGCGGGGTGCCCATGACCACATCCCCCATGGTGAGCGTGCTCCAGCTCCCGCTCACCGTGGCAGGGGGCAGGCCGGGCGGCAGGGCCGGCCGCGGCGGGATCGTGAGCGTGGAGAGCCCGGGCCGTCCCACCAGGCCGAAATCGGTGATGCGCACCTGCCCGTCGCGGGTCACCAGCACGTTGGCGGGCTTGAGGTCGCGGTGGACGATACCCCGGTGCTCGACCCCCGCCTCGTCCTCCCAGGCGAAGGTGTGGGCGTGCTGCATGCCGGCGGCGAGCTGGATCGCCAGGTCGAGCCGCTCGGCCAGCGGGGCGTCGCCGTGGGAGCGCAGCCACTCGTCGAGGTTGCCGCCGTCCACGTACTCGATGAACAGGCGGGGCACGCCGTCGATGGGGTGGACGAAGTAAGCGGAGCAGACGTTGGGGTGGAGGCCGAGCCCGATCCACGCCTCCGCCTCGCGCACGAAGCGCGCCCGGCCCTCCTCGGACGCGAGCTGCTCGGGGAGGGGCGTCTTGACCGCCTCCATCCGCCCGATCGCGCGGTCGTGGACGAACACCACCTCCCCCATGCCGCCCCGGGCGGCGCCGCGCACCTCCCACCGCCCCTCCAGCACGGTGCCGACCGGCCAGTGCTGCGGCGGTGGGCCGGCCGCGGCGTCCGGCGGTGCTGGCGTCTCCGCCTCGAAGAGGGTGGCAGGGACGGGGCTGGCGGGGCCGGCCGGCGCTGCCGGCAGGCGGGCGAGGTCGGCTGCCAGGCGCCGCACTTCAGGGTCGCCGGGCGCGAGCAGCACGGCCCGCCTGGCGACCGGCCGCGCCTCGGCGACCCGCCCGGCGCGGGCCAGGCACAGCGCCTGCCCCACCCAGCCGCGGGGATCCTCGGGAGCGACCTCGCACAGCTCTTCGGCCAAGGCGAGCCCGCGGTCCCAGGCCCGGGCCTCGACCGCCTCCCGCATCGCCGCTGTCAGTGAGGGGATGTCAGGCCGTGCCATCGACGTCGAGACCCTCGTGCCGCACCACCTCGGCGAGCGATTCCCGCAGTGCCGCCGCGGTCGCGAAGCGCATGTCGAGGTCTTTCTGGACGGCCTTGTCCACCACCTTCGCGAGCCCGCGGGGGAGATCGGGGGTGCGCCACAGCACCGGGACCGGCGGGTCTTCCAGGATGAGTTCGATGGGGTTGCGCCGGCGGGCACCCGGACGCATCGGCTCCCCCGGCATCGGGTAGTCGACCGTGTAGTGGGCAGTCAGGAGGTAGTACAGCGTCACGCCCACCGCGTAGACGTCGGCCGCCGGCGTGACGAACCGGAAGTTGAGCACCTGCTCGGGTGGCATGAACAGCAAGCTGCCGCCCGCCTCGCCGGCGCGCGTGTAGTCGAAGATCGAGCGGCCGGCGTCCTCGTACGACTTGGCGAGGCCGTAGTCGGTGATCTTGGCGACCGCCGCGGGGTCCGGCCACGGGCGGCTGAGCAGCACGTTGGCGGGCTTGAGGTCGCGGTGCACGAAGCCGGCAGCGTGCAGGGCCTCGAGCCCGGCCAGGATCTGCAGCGTGTACCGGCAGGCGAGCGCAGGCGGCAGTGGTCCCCCCACCACCTTGCCGACCAGCCGCCCGAGATCGCCGCCGGGCAGGAACTCGAACGCGACGAAAAAACACCCGGTCGCCTCGCCGCGGGCCAGCACCCGCACCAGGTTGGGGTGCACCACCGCTGACTGCACGTCGATTTCCCGCTCGAACGTCTTGCGGGCCCGCTCATCCTCGGCGGCGGTGGGGTGGAGGTGCTTGACGGCCGAAATCCGCCGCGTCAGCTCGTGCACCGCCTTGTACACGACCCCCATGCCGCCGCGCCCGTGCGGTTGAAGGAGCGTGAAATCGCCCAGACGCCGCCCGGCGAGCGACGGCATCTGCTGCTTGGCGGCGCAGGCCCGGCACAGGTACAGGGCGTCGGCGAGTTCCCGGGCGAGACCGTCGGCGGCTGCGTGAACCGCCAGATCGCGTCCGCACCCGCAACACGCGAATTCCTTGGGCGGGCGTCCGTCCAGCAGCGGGGCCGGCTCGGCCGGCGCCTCTTCAACCGGCAGCGGCAGCTCGCCGCTCGAGGAGGGCCGGGCCGGCATCCCCACGAGCCCCACGCGGATGCGGGTTCTCCCGGCGCGGATCTCGTCGCCATCCACCAGCTCGCGGCGGGTGATGCGCTCGTCGTTGACGTATGTGCCGTTGGCGCTGTCGAGGTCCGACACCACGCAGCGTGGCGGCCGCAGCTCGATGAGGAAATGGGTGCGCGAGACGTAGCGGTCGGCCGCCGGATCCAGCCGGAGGTGGGCGTGGGGCGAGCGGCCAACCAGAAACGACGCCGGTCCGTCGAGCTCGAACTGCCGCCCCTGCTCGGGGCCGTCCACGACCTCGAGCCGCAGCTTCATGTGCTCATCCGAGTGCGCCGCCTCTGCCTCACCTGGCCAGGACCCTCGTCCATCATAGGCCATGCCTGGCCTATGATGTCCCGGATGACCGCCGCCCTGGCGCCCCCCGCCGCCGGTCCGTCGGCGCTGGCCGCCGAGAAACGCCGCGTCGCGCTCACTTCGGTGGCCGGCGCCGTGTTCCTCACCGGCATGAAGTTCGGGGTGGGGGTGTGGACGGGCAGCCTCGGGATCCTCGCCGAGGCGGCGCACTCGCTGCTCGACCTGGTGGCGGCGGGAATGACCATGTGGGCGGTGCACGCCTCGGCGCAGCCGGCGGACGGGCGCCACACGTACGGCCACGGCAAGTTCGAAAACCTCTCGGCGCTCGGCGAGACGGCGCTGCTGCTGGCCACGTGCGCCTGGATCCTCTACGAGGCGGGGCAGCGCCTGCTCTACGAGCGCGTCGAGGTCGAGGTCACGGTCTGGGCTTTCGTGGTCATGGCCGTTTCGATCGCCGTGGACGTGTCGCGCTCCCGGGCGCTGCGGCGTGTCGCCCGCAAGACGGGCAGCCAGGCGCTGGAAGCCGACGCCCTCCACTTCTCGACCGACGTGTGGTCGTCGAGTGTGGTGATCCTGGGGCTCGCCGCCGTGTGGCTGGAGCCGCGGCTGGGCCTGCCGTGGCTCGCCGACGCCGACACCGTGGCAGCGATCGTCGTGGCGCTCATCGTCGTCTGGGTGAGCTTGCGGCTCGGCCGCAAGTCGATTGCCGACCTGCTCGACGAGGCTCCTCCCGGCATGCGCGAGGCGGTGGCCGCCGCCGTGGCCGTGGCGGGGGTCCGCGCAGTGACGCGGGTGCGGGTTCGCCGCTCGGGCCCCGAGACGTTCGTCGACGTGACGCTGGCCGTCGAGCCGGGCACCCCGGTCGAACGCGGCCACGCCGTTGCCGACGCCGCCGAGAGCGCCATCCAGGGTCTGCTGCCGGGCGCTGACGTGGTCGTGCACGTGGAGCCCGGCGGCGAGGGCAAGACGGCGGACGAGACCCCGGCCGGGACCGTCCGGCGCCTCGCTCTTGCCGCGGGCCTGCCGGTCCACAGCCTGCGGTTCCACAACGTGCTCGGCAGGCTGTCCCTGGAGCTGCACGCCGAGGTGCCGGGCGGGCTGTCGGTGGCCGAGGCGCACGAGCAGGTGAGCGGCTTCGAGGCGGCGGTGCGGCGTGCTCTGCCGCGCGTGGCCCACATCGTGACCCATATCGAGCCGGCGGCCCGCGCGGAGTCCGCGCCGGTCTCGGTGCCGCACGGCCACTTCGCCGAGCTGGAGGCGGTGCACGAGGTGCTGGCGGAGCAGCGCGCATTCGGCCGGGCTCACGACGTGGCGCTGGCGCGCGGCGAGAGCGGGCTCACACTGACCATGCACTGGGTCGTCCCGGCCGGCCTGCCGATCGCCGACGCCCACGCCCGCACGGAAGCGCTCGAGCGAGCGCTGCGCCGGCGCCTGCCGGGGCTCGACCGCGTTGTGATCCACGTCGAGCCGGCCGAACCCGCCCCCGCGCCAGCGGACTGACGGCGGAATGCCCCGCGGGGTGGTGGCCGTTGGCCAGGGTGCATCCGGGAGGGCGTGTGTCGCTGATCCGCAGCCAGCTTCGCACCGAAAGCGCCGAGTTCGCGGCCAACCGCGCGCACAACGAGACGCTGTGCGCCCGGCTCGCCGAGGTGCAGGCGGCAGCGGTCGCCGGGGGTGGCGAGAAGGCGCAGGCGCGCCACCGCGAGCAGGGCAAGCTGCCGGTGCGCGAGCGGCTGGCGGCCCTTCTCGACGCCGGCTCGCCGTTTCTCGAGGTCGGACTGCTCGCCGCCCACGAGGTCTACCCCGAACCTGTGCCGGCGGCGGGGCTCGTGACCGGGGTTGGCACGGTGCGCGGCCGGCTGTGCATGATCGTTGCCAACGACGCCACGGTGAAAGGCGGCACGTACTACCCGCTCACGGTCCGCAAGCACTTGCGGGCGCAGGAAATCGCGCTCGAGAACCGGCTGCCCTGCCTGTACCTCGTGGACTCGGGCGGGGCGTTTCTGCCGCTGCAGGCCGAGGTCTTCCCCGACCGCGACCACTTCGGGCGCATCTTCTACAACCAGGCGGTACTGTCCGCCGCCGGCATACCGCAGATTTCGGCCGTGATGGGCTCGTGCACCGCCGGCGGCGCCTACGTGCCGGCGATGAGCGACCAGACCGTGATCGTGCAGGGAACCGGCACGATCTTCCTGGGCGGGCCGCCGCTCGTGAAGGCGGCAACCGGAGAGGACGTCACGGCCGAGGAGCTGGGCGGGGCGCGCGTGCACACCGAGCTGTCGGGGGTCGCCGACCACCTCGCCGAGAACGACACGCACGCCATCGCGCTCCTGCGGGACATCGTGGGAGCTCTCGGCGAGCGCCCCGCCGCCGCCGTGCGCCTCACGGTACCGGAGCCGCCGGCCTACGACCCGGAGGAGCTGCTCGGCATCTGGCCAGCCGACTTGCGGCGCCAGGTCGAGGTGCGCGAGGTCATCGCCCGGCTGGTGGACGGCAGCCGCCTCGTGGAGTTCAAGCAACGGTACGCCACGACGCTGGTGTGCGGCTTCGCCCACATCGAGGGGATCCCGGTCGGGATCGTCGCCAACAACGGCGTGCTGTTCGGCGAGTCGGCGCTCAAGGCCACGCACTTCATCGAGCTGTGCACGGCGGAAATGATCCCGCTCGTGTTCCTGCAGAACATCACGGGGTTCATGGTGGGGGCGCAGGTGGAGCGTGCGGGCATTGCCAAGGAAGGCGCCAAGCTCGTGCACGCGGTGGCGACGGCCCGGGTGCCCAAGCTCACCGTGATTCTCGGCGGCAGCTTCGGCGCTGGCAACTACGGGATGTGCGGGAGAGCGTTCGGCCCGCGCTTCGTGTGGACCTGGCCGGGCTCCCGCATCTCGGTCATGGGCGGCGAGCAGGCGGCACAGGTGCTGCTCACCGTCAAGCGCGACCAGCTCGCGCGCGAGGGGCGGACCCTTTCGCCCGAGGAGGAGCGGGCGATTCTCGAGCCGATCCGCGCCAAGTACGAGACCGAGGGCCACCCGTTTTACGCCTCGGCCCGGCTCTGGGACGACGGCGTCATCGACATGCGGGCGACCCGCGCGGTGCTCGCCGCCAGCCTGGCCGTCACGCTCAACGCCCCGATCGAGCCCACCCGCGTCGGTGTCTTTCGCATGTAGGCGAGGGAAAGCGATGCCCGCCCACCCGCCCGCCCGGTCGAGAGTCGAGAGTCGAGACCCTTCTCCCGCCCGCCCGGCACGTGGCACCTCCCGCCTTGCAGGGGGGCGGCCCCCGGACATCCTGCGCATCGGCAACGCCGGCGGCTACTGGGGCGACGACCCGGCGGCGCTGCGGCGGCAGCTGTGCGGCCCGTTGCGTCTCGACTACGTCTCGATCGACTTCCTGGCCGAGCTGTCGATGTCGATCCTGCAAAAGCAGCGCGCCCGCGACCCGGCCGCCGGATGGGCGCGCGACTTTCTGGCCCAGGTCGGCCCCTTGCTCGGCGAGCTGCGGGCGCGAGGCACCCGCATCATCACCAACGCCGGAGGGGTCAACCCCCGTGGCTGTGCCGAGGCGCTGTGCGCCGCCGCGCGCGCCCAGGGGCTGCCCTTGCGAGTCGCCGTGGTGAGCGGCGACGACGTGCTTTCGAGGGTCCCGGTCCTGCTCGACAGCGGCGAGCCGATGGCTAGCCTCGACACCGGGGAGCCGCTGGCCGCCGTGGCCGACCGGCTGGTGGCGGCCAACGCCTACTTCGGTGCGCTGCCGGTGCAGCAGGCGCTGCGGCACGAGCCGGACATCGTGGTGTGTGGGCGGGTGACCGACACCGGCATCACGCTCGGCGCCATGATGTACGCCTTCGGCTGGCGGACCGACGACTGGGACCGACTGGCCGCCGGCATCGTCGCCGGGCACATCATCGAGTGCGGCGCCCAGGTCACCGGGGGGAACTTCACCGACTGGCAAAAGGTGACCTCATGGGAGGAGTTCGGCTACCCGGTGCTGGAATGCCACCCCGATGGGAGCTTCATCGTCACCAAGCAGCCCGGGACCGGCGGGCTGGTGAGCTGCGCCACGGTGCGGGAGCAGCTCCTGTACGAGATGGGCGAGCCCGAAGCGTACCTCACGCCCGACTGCATCGCCGACTTCACCAGCATCCGGCTCGAGGCCGACGGTCCAGACCGGGTGCGGGTGAGCGGCGTGGTGGGGCGGCCGCCGACGCCGTACCTCAAGGTCTCGGCCGCCTACGCCGACGGCTTCAAGACGAGCGGCACCCTCATCGTGTCCGGTCCCGACGCGCGGGCCAAGGCGTGGACGTTCGCCACCGTCGCCTGGGCGAGGCTCGACGCCGAGCTCGCGCAAGCCGGGCTGGGGCGGCCCGAGGCCACCCACACTGAGCTGGTGGGCGACGACTCGTGCCACGGCCGCCTCACCCCCGTGCACACGCCGAGCGAGATCCTGCTGCGCCTGTCGCTCCGCGACCCCGACCGCCGCCCCCTCGAGGTGTTTCGCAAGCTGCTGCCCAGCCTCATCCTTTCGGGGCCGGCGGGCGTCGCCGTGACGGGGGGCGCGCCGCAAATCTCCGAAGTCGTCTCGTACTGGCCGTGCCTGATCCCCCGCGCCGCCGCGCTGCCCGAAATCGAGGTGTGGGAGCAGCCCCCTGGCGGGGCGGCGGCCCACCGCGCCTGGGAGAGCGGCCCCATCCCCTGGCCTGTCGTGCCCCCCTCGGAGCCGCGGCGGAAGGCGAGCCGCACGCCGCGACCCGCGCCGTTGCGCGCCGCCGGCCGCCAGCTCCGCGTGCCGCTGCTCGCCATCGCCCACGCCCGCTCCGGCGACAAGGGCGACACCGCCAACATCGGGCTCATCGGGCGCTCCGAGGCGTGCTTCGCGTGGCTGGCGCGCCACCTCACCGCCAGCCGCGTGAGACAGTGCTTCACCGGGCTCGTGCACGGCGGGGTGCGGCGCCACCTCGTCCCCAACCTGTGGGCGGTCAACTTCTTGCTCGAAAAGGCGCTGGGGGGAGGCGGGACGCGCTCGCTGCGCCTCGATGCACAGGGCAAGACGCTCGCGCAGGCACTGTTGCGCTGCGAGGTGACGATTCCCGCCGCGCTGTTGCGTACCATTGCGCCGGAGAACCGGCCGTGCGCAGGGGAGCTGCTGCCGGCCGGGAGGAGGACCCCCCCATGAGCTGGCGCTCCCTCGACGAGGTCCGGATCGGCCGCACGCTGCGGCTGGAACGGCACCGCCACGGCGTGTGGTGCCTGGTGCTGGCCCGCGCCAGGGCCCGCAACGCGCTCAACGGCGAGATGGTGGAAGAGCTCGAGAGGGCGCTGGCCACGCTGCACGCCCTGCCCTCCGGCGAACTGCGGGTCGCGGTGCTGGAAGGCGAGGGGGACGCGCTGTGCGCCGGGGCCGACCTTGCGTACATGCGGGTCCAGGCCGAGGAAGGACCCGAGGCCAACCTGGGGAACGCCCGTGCCCTGGCGACGGTGTTCCGGCGCCTGGCCAGCCTCCCCGTGCCGCTGCTCGGAGCGGTCCACGGCGCGGCAATGGGGGGTGGGCTCGGGCTGGTGGCGTGCTGCGACATCGTCGTGGCGGCACAGCGGGCGGTGCTGGCGCTCCCCGAGGTGCGGCTCGGCCTGCTCCCGGCCGTCATCGGACCGTATCTGGTGCGCAAGCTCGGGGTGGGGCACACCGCAGCGCTGGCGTTCACCGGCCGGCGGCTGACCGCCCGAGAGGCGATGGCGGTGGGGCTCGTGCAGCGGGTGGTGCCGGCCGAAACGTTCGACCGGGCTGTGGGCGAAGTGATCGGCGAGCTGCTGCAGGCCGGTCCCGAAGCGGCACGCCGCACCAAGGCGCTGCTGCTGTCGCTGTCGCCTCTGCCCTCCCCCGAGGTGGAGGAGCGTACCGTGCGCGAGATCGCCCTCGCTCGCGTCTCCGACGAGGGCCAGGCTGGCCTCGCCGCCTTCCTCGACAAGCGACCCGCCCCCTGGGTCCCTCCGGCGGAGCCCGCCTGATGCCTCGCCCGGCCTGGCCACATCCGCGAGCGCCCGAACGCCAGGGGCGGGGGGTAGCCTCGCCGTGTGGGGGGGTGCGGCCGCGCGCTCGACTCTCGACGCTCGACCGGGAGGCAGGGGCGGAAACGTGAGACGCCTGGTCATTGCCAACCGCGGCGAGATCGCCCGCCGCATCGTGCGCGCCGCCCGCGGTCGCGGCTATCGGGTGGCGGTGATTTCCACCGCGGCGGACGCCGGGGCGCCGGTCCGCCGCGAGGCCGACGAAGTCCTCGAAGTCGAGTCGTTTCTGGACGCGGGCACGATCCTGGCCGCGGCGCGCGCCTGGGGCGCCGACCTGCTCCACCCCGGCTACGGCTACCTGTCCGAAAACGCGACGTTCGCCGGCGCCGTCGAGGCGGCGGGTATCGGCTTCGTGGGGCCGACCGCGGAGAGCATGCGGGTCCTGGGCGGCAAGGAAGGGGCCCGCCGTCTGGCCGGCGAGCTGGGCGTGCCGACGCTGCCCGCCCTGCTCTCGACCCAGCTCGCGGCGCTGCCCCCGGAAGCGTGGCCCGCGGCGCTGGCGGAGCGCGGCATCGAGCCGCCGTACCTCGTCAAGGCCTCGGGCGGCGGGGGCGGCAAGGGGATGCGCGTCGCCACCGACGCTGCGGAGCTGCCGGCGGCCGTGGCCCGCGCCGGCGAGGAGGCGCGTGCCGCCTTTGCCGACGGCACCGTGTTCGTCGAGAGGTACCTGCCGGCACCTCGCCACGTCGAGATCCAGGTGTTCGGCGACGGGCGCGGCGGAGGGGTGTTCTGGGGCGAGCGCGAGTGCTCCCTGCAGCGGCGCCACCAGAAGCTGTTCGAGGAGGCGCCCTCCTCGGTCGTGACACCGGCGCGGCGCGAGGCGATGGGGAGAGCGGCGCTGGCGCTGGCACAGGCAGCGGCCTACCGCGGCGCCGGGACGGTCGAGTTTCTGCTCGATGCCGAGGGTCGTTTTTACTTTCTGGAGATGAACACTCGGCTGCAGGTCGAGCATCCGGTCACCGAGCTGGTGTACGGGATCGACCTCGTGGACGCCCAGCTCGCGCTGGCCGAAGGCGAGTGGCCGCTGGCGTTCCCCGCCCCCGACCGCTTCCACCTGCCGGAGCCACGAGGCCAGGCGTTCGAGGCTCGGGTGCTGGCGGAGGACCCGCGCGCCGGGTTTCTGCCCTCGCCCGGCACGATCCGCCGCTACCGCGAGCCGGCCGGTGAGGGTGTGCGGGTGGACTCGGGGGTGGAGGAAGGCACCCGCGTCACCACGGCTTTCGACTCGCTGCTCGCCAAGGTGATCGTCTGGGGCCCCGACCGCTCCTCGGCGCTCGATCGGATGGTGGGCGCGCTCGAAGAGCTGGTCATCCACGGCTGTGGCACCAATGTGCCGTTTCTCCATGCGATTGCGCTGCACCCCGACGTCCGGGCCGGGCGGATCTCGACGGCGTGGATCGGCGAGCACATGGAAGAGCTGTGCGCGCCTCGCGTTCCGCCCGCTCTCGACGCGCTCGTGACTTCGCCCGGGTTCGCCCGCGAGGTGGCGCGCGAGCTGGCCGGAGCCCCACCGGAGTGGAGCGGGCCGCACGTCGCCCGTTTCGGCGCGCAGCCGCAGGTTTTTCCGTCGTTCCCGGCCGGCCGGCCGCTGCGCCTCGAGGTCGAGGCCGGAGCCGGCGACGGCGTGCTCACGGTGCGCGGCGAGGCGCTGGCCGCCACGCTCGGCGGGGAGCGCCCGCCGTGCCCGGCCTGCTCTCCGGCGCTGCGCCGGCTCGTGGCCGGCACCGGCCGCGGGCAATCCCCCGTCGCAACCGTGGTCGCCACCCGCCTCTCCCCTGTGGAGTTGGCCGTTTCGGCCTGGGGCGAGACGTGGGTGATCACCGACCCCCGGGCAGCGGTCGCCACCGGAGGCAAGCCGCGCCCCGGCGCGCTGCGTGCGCCGATGGCCGGGAAGGTCGTCGAGGTCCTCGTTACGCCCGGTCAGGCCGTGGCGGCCGGGGAGCTGTTGATGGTTGTCGAGTCGATGAAGATGCAGCTCGAGGTGCGGGCCCCCGCCGCCGGTGTGATCATGGAAGTGTGCGTGGTGCCGGGCCAGGTCCTGACCGGCCCCGACCTGCTCGCGGTGATGGGCTGACTACTCCTGCTCGGGCGCCGGCAGGGGCGAGGAGGCGCCGGGGTTCCACGAGATGTCGTCGAGGCGGGCGGGCAGCAGCGACGGCACGAACCTCGGCACGCGCCGGCAGTACTCCTCGTACGCCTCCCCGTGCTCGAGAAGCAAGTCGCGTTCCTCGAAGCGCACCGCGATGAGCACGTAGGCGGTCATGGCCGAGGCGAACAGGACCCGGCCCCAGGTCAGTATCGGCGCACTCCAGAAAGCCACCAGCGTCCCGAGGTACATCGGGTGCCGCACGTGCCGGTACAGCGACCGGGCGCGCAGCGGCTGGGGTGGGGAAGGCCGCCCGCGAAAGGCGGCCCAGCTCTGGCTGAGTCCGAACAGGTGGAAGTGGCCGATGAGCAGGCTGGCCGTCAGCACCGCCCCCCACCCGGTGAGGCTGAGCGCCGCCAGTACGGCGCCGGCGAGGCTGCCCTCGAGGTCCCACAGCGCGACGGGAACCGGGTGCCAGAAGGCGTATGACAGCCCCAGGGCGAGGCTCGAGGCCAGCACGTAAATCGGGCGCTCGACGCCGGGCCCGAGCCTCTCGACCCACAACTTGCACCGGCGGCGGGCCATGAGGCTGTGCTGGAGCGCGAAGACGGCCAGCAGCCCCAGGTCGACCGCCACCGAGGTCGGCACCGCCGCGCGGGCTGCGCCGTCGAGCGCGGTCGGCGTGGCGAGCCCGCCCACGAAGCCGAAGGTGTACGCGAGCACGAGCTGCGAGGTGAGGTAGGCGGTCACCCCCAAGGCAAGGATCGCGGTCCGCCGGAGGGGCGAGCGTGCCATGGGCGCCATTCTACCCACCGGGTGTGCCCGGAGGCCGCAGGCGCAGCCGGCGCGGAACAAGCCGGGGCCTGGCCGGGTTGGGCAAGGTGCGCGGCGGGCGGCGCTGCGCGGAGGGTCGTCATGCTGCCGAACCCCAAGGACGAATACCGCGAGATCACGGAAATGGTGGCCGACGTCGCAGCCCGCGAGCTCGGTCCGATCGTCGACGAGCTGGACGAGCACGAGCGGCCGGCGCCCGGCCTTTTCGAGAAGCTCGGGGAGCTCGGCCTGCTGGGCATCACGGCCCCCGAGGAGTACGGGGGGGCCGGGCTCGGCGCCGTGGCTGCCTCGGCCGTCATCGAGGAACTCGCCTGCGTCGACCCCGGTTCAGCGCTGTCGTACCTTGCCCACACGTTGCTGTTCGTGCACAACGTCGCCCACAACGGGGGGCAGGCGCAAAAGGCGCGCTACCTCCCGCCGTGCATTCGCGGCGAGTGGGTCGGGGGGCTCGCCATGACCGAGCCCGGCGTCGGCTCGGATGCTGCCGGCATGGCGACCCGAGCGGTGCGCCAGCACGGCGGCTGGAAGCTCAATGGCTCCAAGATGTTCATCACCAACGGCCCGATCGGGGACGTGTTCCTGGCCTACGCGCGCACCTCCGAGTCCCACCGCAGGCTCAGCATGTTCATCGTCGAGAAGGGCTTCTCCGGGTTCGTGCGCGGCCGCACGTTGCGCAAGATGGGGATGCGCTCCTCGCCGACGGGAGAGCTGGTGTTCGAAGACTGCTTCGTGCCGGCGGAGAACCTGGTGGGGGTGGAAGCTGAAGCGATCCGGCCGATGATGAAAAACCTGGACATCGAGCGGGTGGGCCTGGCGGCAATCTCGCTCGGCATAGCCCGTGCCTGCCTGGATCACGCTTTCCGCTACGCCCGGGAGCGACGGCAGTTCGATCGGCCGATCATCGAGTTCCAGGCCGTCTCGCACAAGATTGCCGACATGTTCATCGAGTGGCGAGCCGCCGAAGGGCTGGTGTACGAGGCAGCACAGGCTGTCGACGCAGGCGTGCGGGCCCGCAAGCTGTCGGCCGCCGCCAAGACGTTTGCCTCCGAGGTGGCGACGCGGGCCGGGTTGGCGGCCATCCAGGTGCTCGGCGGGTACGGCTACATCCGGGAGTTCCCGGTCGAGCGGCTCATGCGCGACGCCAAGCTCATCGAGATCGGGGGCGGCACCTCGGAAATCCTGCGCAACGTCGTGGTCGGGGAGATGCTGAAGGGGTACTGAGCTTGCCGGGCGAAAGCGATGCGGGCTAGGATGCCGTGCGGGGGGACTCGATGCCGTACGACGATCCGAATGCGAAGGCCGTGGCGTTCATCGGGGCGATCGGGACGGCTCTGCTCATCATGGTGGTGGTGCTGCTGCAAGCCTTTTTCTATCACGCCCAGCGGGCCGAGGACGAGCGCAAGGCGGCGGTGAGCTCCCCGGCCGAGCTACGCGCGCTCCAGGCCGAACAGAGGGCGCAGCTTACCGGGTACCGCTGGGTCGACCGCGAGAAGGGGATCGTCGCGATCCCGATCGAGGACGCAATGCGGCTCGAGGCCGAGCGCCTCGAGGCCGAGCGCCTCGACGCCGCGCGTGCCGCACGCTAGGAGTCTGCCGGAGCGCGGGGCGTCCCGTCGCTCGCACAGCGTTCCGGGCGGCAGTGGAATGCCGTCGCCCGCCGTCGTGCTTACCCGCGATGTCGGCCCACTCCCGTGCTCGCCAGGCGCCCCGGGTGCAGGCCGGCGCGAGGTGGCTCCATGAGGGACGTCTCGAGGCGTGTGCGCGGTGCGGTCCGGCTCGCGACGCTGGCGCTGCTGCTGCCGGCGGCTGTGGTCCTCGCCCAGCGCCAGGAGCCGCTGCCGAAAGAACTGGAAGGTGTCGGGGTCGACGAAAGGCTGGGCGCCCGCGTGCCGCTCGACCTCGTGTTCACCGACGAGACCGGCCGGCAGGTGACGCTCGGCCAGCTTTTCCGGCCCGGCCGGCCGCTGCTGCTCACGCTCAACTACTACCGTTGCCCGATGCTGTGCACGCTGCAACTCAACGGCCTCGTGGAGGCGCTGCGCGAGTTGCCGTGGAGCCCAGGGCGCGAGTTCGACATCGTCACGGTCTCGATCGACCCGCTCGAAACCGCGGCGTTGGCGGCCAGCAAGAAGAAGGTCTACCTCGAAAGCTACGGGCGGCCCGGGGCCGAGGCCGGCTGGCGTTTCCTGGTCGGCCGCCAGCCCGATATCGCGGCGCTGGCCGACGCGGTGGGGTTCCGGTACAGCTACAACGAGGCGCGCAAGGAATATGTGCACGCCGCCGCGTTCATGGTGCTCACGCCAGGCGGGGCGGTGTCCCGCTACCTGTACGGCGTGATGCTCGACCCCCGCACGCTCCGACTCGCGCTCGCCGAGGCCAGCGCCGGGCGACTCGGCTCGACGGCTGATCGAATTCTCTTGATGTGCTTTCACTACGATGCCAGCGCCGGGCGCTACGTGGTGGCCGCGACCCGCCTCATGCAAGCTGGAGGAGCGCTCACGGCGCTGGGCCTGGGGGTCTGGCTGGGGCGCTGGTGGTGGCGCGAGCGGCGCGCCGGCGAGAGGGAACGATGAACGTCTTGCAAACGCTGCGTGCGACCGTCCAGGCAGGCGGCCGGGACGGCGGGTTCTGGATGCCGCCGGCGGCTTCCACCACCGCGGGCGAGGTGGACGCCCTTTTTCACTTCATCCTGTGGCTCTCGGCGTTCTTCTTCGCCCTCATCGTGGGGCTCATGGTGCTGTTCGTGGTCCGCTACCACCGCCGTCGGGCCGCGAGGCCGCAGCGCTCGGCCAGCCACAACACGGCGCTCGAGTTGACGTGGACGGTCATTCCGCTCGTTCTCGTGGTCGTGATCTTCGGCTGGGGGTTCAAGGTGTTCCTGGACATGAACACGGTCCCCGCCGACGCCTACGAAATTCAGGTCACGGGGCAGAAGTGGAAGTGGCTGTTCACCTACCCCACCGGGCACGTGGACGAAAACCTGCACGTGCCGGTCAACCGCCCGGTGCGCCTCGTCATGACCTCCGAGGATGTCATCCACTCGTTTTTCGTGCCGGCGTTCCGGGTCAAGCGCGACGTGGTCCCGGGCCGCTACTCCAAGCTCTGGTTCGAGGCCAAAAGGGCCGGGGCGTTCGACATCTTTTGCGCGGAGTACTGCGGCTCGAGCCACTCCGACATGATCGCGAAAGTCGTCGTGCACCCCGAGGGCGAGTTCGAAGCCTGGCTCGAGAAGGAGGGCAACGTGCTGTCGAAGCTTCCGCCGGCCGAGGCCGGCGAGCGGCTGTACAGAATCCGCGGCTGCGCCCAGTGCCACTCGGTGGACGGGAGCGCTGGCATCGGCCCGACCCTCCAGGGCCTCTTCGGCGAGACGGTGCCGCTCGCCGGAGGGGGCACCGCGATTGCCGACGAGAACTACGTTCGCGAGTCGATCCTGGAGCCGCAAGCGAGTGTGGTGGCGGGGTTCCAGCCGGTCATGCCGACGTACAAGGGCCGCTTGACCGACGCGGAAATCACCGCCCTGATCGCCTACCTCAAGACGCTGCAAAAGGCGCACTGACGAGGGTTCGACATGCAAGACGCCGTCACCTCACCCGTTCCAGCCGGCAACGCCCTCGGGGCCGTCAACTACCTTTCGGAGCGCCGCGGCCTCGCGTCGTGGTTGTTCACGCTCGACCACAAGCGCATCGGCCTGATGTACCTGGTGTCGATCCTGGCCTCGTTCCTGCTGGGTGGCATCCTGGCGCTGCTCATTCGCACCGAGCTGCTCACCCCTGCCAGGACGATCATGGATGCCAAGACGTACAACCAGATGTTCACGCTGCACGGCGCCGTCATGATCTTCCTGTTCATCATCCCGGGCATCCCGGCGGCGCTGGGAAACTTCGTGCTGCCGCTCATGCTCGGTGCCCGCGACGTGGCGTTCCCGCGGCTCAACCTGGCCTCGTACTACTGCTGGGTGGCTGGGGCGCTGCTGGCTTTGGTGTCTATGATCCTGGGCGCCGTCGACACCGGCTGGACGTTTTACACCCCTTACTCGACGACCACCGACACCGCCGTCATCTCGATGGCGCTGGGGGTGTTCGTGCTGGGGTTCTCGTCCATCCTGACCGGGCTCAACTTCATCGTCACGATCCACAAGCTGCGCCCCGCCGGCATGACGTGGTTCCGCATGCCGCTGTTCCTGTGGGCGCTGTACGGCACCTCGCTCATCCAGGTGCTGGCCACGCCGGTGCTCGGCATCACGGTGCTCCTGCTGGCGGTCGAGAAGGGCCTGGGGATCGGTATCTTCGACCCGGCGCTGGGGGGCGACCCGGTGCTGTTCCAGCACTTCTTCTGGTTCTACTCCCACCCCGCCGTGTACATCATGATCCTGCCCGCGATGGGGATCATCTCGGAGACGATCTCGACGTTTTCCCGCAAGCACATCTTCGGCTACCGGTTCATCGCCTGGAGCTCGATCGCCATTGCCGTCATCAGCTTCCTGGTGTGGGGCCACCACATGTTCGTGTCGGGGCAGTCCAACCTGCTGGGGGCGATCTTCTCGTTCCTCACCTTCCTGGTGGCGATCCCCTCGGCAATCAAGGTCTTCAACTGGACGGCGACGATGTACAAGGGGTCCATTTGGCTCGCCGCGCCAATGATCTACACGCTCTCGTTCCTGTTCCTGTTCGGGATCGGTGGCCTCACGGGGCTGTTCCTCGGCTCGCTCGCCACCGACGTGCACCTCCACGACACGTACTTCGTGGTGGCGCACTTCCACTACGTGATGTTCGGCGGGACGGCGGTCGCGTTTCTCGCTGGCTTGCATTACTGGTGGCCCAAGATGCTCGGCCGCATGTACAGCGAGCGCTGGGCCAACGTGGCCGCCGGCCTCGTCTTCGTCGGCTTCAACGTCACGTTCATGGCCCAGTTCCTCATGGGCGCGAAGGGGATGCCCCGGCGGTACTACAACTACCTGCCGGAGTTCACCCCTTACCACGTCGCCTCGTCGATCGGCTCGTACGTGCTCGGCTTCGGCTTCGTGATTGCGGCCGCGGTGCTGCTCCACTCGCTGCTTCGTGGTCCGCTGGCCCCGGCCAACCCCTGGGGAGGCGCCACGCTCGAGTGGCAAACCACCTCGCCCCCGCCGACCGCCAACTTCGCCGGCGAGGTCGTGGCGGGCGACCCGTACGACGTGGAGCGCTTCGAGTTCGACCCGGGTGCCGGCGGCTACGTTTCCGTTCGCGGGGCGGCAGCGGGGCACTGAGGGAGGGTGGAATGAGCCACGCCGTGGAGCACGCCCACGACCCTCACCTGCAGCACCACTTCGCCACGCGCAAGCAGCAGGCCGAGGCCGGAAAGCTCGGCATGTGGCTGTTCTTGGCCACGGAAATCCTGCTGTTTTCGGGGCTGTTTTGCGCCTACGCCGTGTACCGTGCCAACCACCCCGAGGTGTTCATTTACGCCCACCGTTTCCTGGACTCGACGCTGGGCGGGATCAACACCCTGGTGTTGATCTTCTCGAGCTTCACCATGGCCTGGGCGGTGCGCGCGGCGCAGATCGGCGCGCAGAAGGCGCTGCAGGTGCTGCTCGCCCTCACGCTGGCGTGCGGGTTCGGCTTCCTTGGCATCAAGTACGTCGAGTACCACCACAAGTGGAAGGAAGGCCTGCTCTGGGGCAAGCGCTACGCCCCGCAGTCCCAGGCGCACGTGCCCACCGGGCAGGAGGGCGCCGCGACCCACGGCCGCGAGACCGCGCACGACGTGCCGGTGGTGCCGAAAAACGTTCACCTCTTCTTCGGGATTTACTTCGCCATGACCGGCCTGCACGGCCTTCACGTCGTGGCCGGTATGGTAGTGCTGGGCTGGCTCTTGCTGCGGGCCCGCCGTGGCGAGTTCGGGAGCCACTACTTCACGCCGGTGGACCTCGGGGGGCTGTACTGGCACCTCGTGGACCTCGTCTGGATCTTCCTGTTTCCGTTGCTGTACCTGATTCACTGACCGCCCTTCCGGCCGGGGAAGGGGAAAGGGGGAGACGATGCACGCGCCAGCACAGCCCGCCCATCCCGGGACGCACGTGGTGCCGTGGCGCACGTTGTTTGTCGTGTTCGCCGCCCTCGTGGCCCTCACGGTCGCCACCGTGGCCGCCACCTGGGTCGACCTGGGCAAGCTCAACCTCGTGGTGGCGCTGGCCATCGCCACCGTGAAGGCGATGCTGGTGCTGCTGTACTTCATGCACCTGCGCTGGGACAACCGGTTCAACGCCGTCGTCTTCTGCACCACCATCCTGTTCGCCGCACTCTTCGTCTCCCTCACGCTGCTCGACTCGAAGACCTATCAGCCCGAGCTGATCCCCGACTACGCCCCCGCCATTACCCCGAGGTCGTGACCGACGGCCGGAACGGCACTCCCGGGCCGGCCAGTCACTGCGAGGGTGGGAAGGGAAGCCAGTCGGTGTCGTCGGGGTGCAACGCGTGCCAGGCGAACGCGAAAGCGTGGACGGTGGGCAGCTCGCTGCCGACCAGCTCCAGGGTGGGCGGTCGCGTTTCCAGGCGCACCTCGAGCTTCGTCCCGGCATGCTCGAGCGTCGCCACGCCGCCGGCACTGGCGCGGCGGGCGGCGACCGGGTGCGGCACGGCCAGCCAGCGCCCGCCGAGGCGCACGGCCAGCACCGGCGTCTTGCGCCCGAGCCCGAGTTCTGGCGGCAGCTCCCTGCGGACCGGGAAGCGCAGCTCGTCATTGCCGAGGTACGAGACGTACGGCTCCCGCCGGTACTCCTTGACGAGCCGTGGGTCGGGCGCGAGCACCGTGGTGTCGGGGCGGTTCTCCCGCCAGCGCCGCCACGTCACCAGCGCCGAGGGAAGCGGCTCCAGCTCGGTGCCAACCGCGGGCCCGGTGACGGCGGCGAGCAGCAGCGGGGACCACAGGCTCTCGCCGGTTCCGGCCGGGGTGCGCTCGTACACCAGCGCGGAGGAATCGAGCAGCAGCCCGCTGAAACCGAACACCTTCCCAGGCGGGCGCCGCGCCACCACCGCGGCACCCGAAAGCGCGTGGTAGCTCACCAGGATCGGCACCCCGCCGAGGGAGTCGTTGACGACCTCGTGCCAGACCAGCACGCGCAGCGGGTAGGCGCGGGCCTTCCCCCCGAGCACGACGCCGATGACGCGGTCCTCTCCGACGAGCAGCTTGCCGCGCCGCCGGGCCGCCGCCGCGGCGTCGAACTCGGCGAGCGTCCAGACGCGCGGGTCGTGGAGCGCCGGCAAGCCGTCTTTGGGCAGGCCGGCGGCGACAACCGCCTCGGTAGGCACGAGGGCGGGCTGCATGGCAAAGCCGTAGCTGCGGGGATCGCGCCCGTCCCCCGTGGCGCGGGAGCGGTGGCGCAGCGCCTTCGCGAGGTGGGCGACCGTGATCGCCCCGACGAGCCCCATCGCCAGCAGCAGCACCCAGCCGCCGGAGGCGAGAAAGCCGGGCCGGCGCGGGGACGCGAAGACGCTCATGGCTCGGCCGGACTCGTCGCCACCGTCGCACGGGCCACGAGATGCGGCACCTCGCGGGGGGGCCGGTCGAGCGCCAGCAACCCGAGCAACAGCGGCAGGTAGAGCAGCGTGGCGACGAACAGGCGGCGCGCGTCAGCGTCGGCCCGAGAGCGCGCCAGCGCCAGGCTCGAAAGCACGAGCCCTGCGCCGAGGACCAGTGCGCCGGCCGCGTACGCGTTTCCGGCGATCCCCGCCAGCGCCGCGGAAAGCGAGACCCCAACCAGCGCCAGGGCGTAGAGCACGACCATGAGCGCGGTCACGTCGCCCCGCCGGTCGACGAGCGGCAGCATCCGGAACCCGCCCCGCTCGTAGTCCTCCCGGTAGAGCCAGGCGAGGGCGAGAAAGTGCGGGATTTGCCAGAGAAACAGCACGCCGGCGAGGATCCAGGCCCCCAGCCCGACGCCGTTTGCGGCTGCGGTCCAGCCCATCACAGGGGGCAGCGCGCCGCACACCGCCCCGACCAGCGTGGCGAGCGGCGAGCGGGTCTTGAGCGGCGTGTAGGCGAGCGTGTACAGCACCACCACGGCGAAGCCGAGCGCGGCCGTCAGCAGGTTGACGAGCGCCGCGAGCACCGCCACCCCGCCGGCGGCGAGCCCGAGGCCGACGGCGAGCGCGAAAGCGGGAGTGACATCGCCCGCCGGCAGCGGGCGGCGGCGGGTGCGCTCCATGCGGGCGTCGAGGTGCGCCTCCTGCCACTCGTTGAGCGCCATCGAGCCGGCGGCCGCCAGCGCGGTGCCCAGCATCGCCCACGCCAGCAGCGGCGAGACCGTGCCGCCGGCGAGCGCGAAGCCGACGCCGGTCGTCACCAGCACCAGGGTGACGAGCCGGGCCTTCGTCAGCTCGACCCAGACCAGCAGTCCGGGCAGGCGGCGAGACCGCTCCGACCGGGGTGCGGGCGTGACGTCGTTGGGAAAGGCGTGGGGGGCGATGGAAAACCTCCGGCGCGTGCGCACGCGTCGCCTCTCACAAGCCCCGCGGGCCACCGCCGCATTCCGCCACGAAGCGCGACGCCAGCATGCCGCAGGCCGCGCAAGCGGTGGCACCACCCGAGTAGCGCCGCACCACCGGCACGCCGAGCGCCCGCAGGCGGTCGCGGAAGGCGCCCAGCTCCTCCTCCGTGGCGCGGCCGAACCCGGCCGGCCGGGGGTCGTTGACGTCGATGAGGTTGAGCCGGAACGGCACGCCGCGCAGCAGTTCCCCGAGTGCCTCGACCTCGTCGGCGCCGGTGTTGATCCCCGCCAGCACGACCCAGGCCACGGTCACGCGCTGGCCGGTGGCCGCGTGCAGCTCGCGCAAGGCGCCGGCCAGCTCGCCGAGCGGCCAGCGCGCCGCCGCCGGCAGCAACCGGTTCCGCCGCTCCTGGATCGCCGAGGTGAGCGAGACGATGAGCCGGTAGCGGTGCCGTTCCCGCGCGAAGCGCCGGATCGCCGGCACCACCCCCACGGTGGAAATCGAGATGGCCTCAGCCTTGATCCGGCCGCCGCACCCTTCGGCGAGCACCGCGGCGGCCTTGAGCGCCGCCTCGTAATTGGCGAGCGGCTCCCCCTGTCCCATGAGCACCGCTCCCGTGACCCGCCCCGGTGCCTCGCTGCGGACCCGACAGAACGCCGACACGATCTCCCAGGCCTCGAGGTTCCTGCCGAGCCCCAGGCGCCCGGTGGCGCAGAACGCGCACCCCATTGCGCACCCCACCTGCGACGACAGGCACACGGTGAACGCCCCGGGTCGCTCGAGCGGGATGAGGACGGCTTCCGAGAGCGCCCCGTCGGGCGAGCGGAGCAGGTACTTGACGAAGCCATCGCCAGGATCGGCGGCGCGCTCGAGCACCTCGAGCGGCTCGCGCCGCGTCGAGACCTCGACCGCCTTCGCCACGCGCGCCGGCACCGGTCGCGCTTCCGGGAACCCCGGCCGGCCGGCGGTGATGACGTGGGCGAGGATTCGCCTCACCTCGGACGGTCGCGCCGCCACGCCCAGACCGGCCAGGTGGGCGAGCAGGTCATTCGGCTGCATGCCGAGGAGGTGGGGCCGCTCCACCGCCGAATCGTACCGCCGTGCGCGGCAGCCGGGGGGGCTTGACACGGCTGCTCGCGTGACCTAGTGTACTATAGCAGTGATACACTACGCGACCCACGGGCACGGGGTGGAAGGGAGGCAGCAGCCGATGTCACCCATGATCGAGATCGACCCTGCCGATGCCGCTCCCATTTGGCGCCAGATCGAGGAGCGGGTGCGGCGGCTGGTCCACGCCGGGACGCTGGCGCCCGGGTCAGCGGTGCCCTCGGTGCGGGAGCTGGCCCGCGCCCTGCGCATCAACCCGGCGACGGTGGCGAAGGCGTACCAGCGCCTCACCGACGCTGGGGTACTCGAGGTGCATCGCGGCGAGGGGACGTTCGTGGCCCAGGCGCCGCCGCGCCTCGCGTCCGCCGAGCGCGAGCGGACGCTGCGCGACGGCGCGCACCGCTACGCCGCCACGGCCCTCGCCCTCGGCGCGAGCCAAGACGAGGCCACCGGCCAGCTGCTCGCGGCATGGGCCGCGCTGGCGCGCGCCCAGGAGGTGGAACCATGAACGATCGGCTCTTGACGAGCGGCGCGGTGGCGGGTTTCGACCGCGTCACCGTGCGGTACGGCGCCGTGACGGCCGCCGACGCAGTGACGTTCGAGGTGCCGCAGGGCACGGTGTACGCCTTGCTCGGCCGCAACGGCGCCGGCAAGTCCTCGCTCGTGCGCTGCCTGCTCGGGCAGCAGAAACCCGCCAGCGGACGCGCCCTGCTGTTCGGGGCCGACGGGTGGCGAACGCGCCGGGCCGCCATGGAGCGGGTGGGCGTCGTGCCCGAGGAGCCGGACGTGCCGCCCGGCATGACCGCAGCCCAGGTGGTGGCGTTCTGCAGCCGGCTGTACCGGCGGTGGGACGGCGCGGGCGTCGCCGAGCGGTTGCGCCGGTTCGACGTCCCGACGTCCGTCCCGGTCGGCCGGCTCTCCAAGGGCCAGAAGGGGCAGCTCGCGCTGGCGCTGGCGCTCGGCTCCGGGCCGGATCTGCTGGTCCTTGACGACCCGACCCTCGGGCTCGACGTCGTGGCGCGCCGGGAGTTCTACGAGGAGCTAGTCGGCGACCTGGCGGATCGGGGGACCACGGTGCTCCTCACGACCCACGACCTGGCCGGGGTGGAGGGGATCGCCCTCCGGGTGGGCATCCTGCGACAGGGTAGGCTGGTGCTGGACGAGGACGTGGAAACGCTGAAGGCGCGGTTCCGCCGCATCACGTTCGGGCGGCGGCCGGCGGCCGAGCCCGCAGCGGAACGGGCGCTCGCGGCCATGGGCGCGGTCCGCGTGGCGGGCTGCGAGTGGGGGTTCGAGGCGGTCGTGGAGCGCTTCGCCGAGGACGGGTTCGGGCGCCTGGCGTCCGAGGCCGGGGTGGTGGAGCCGGAGGCCCGGGCGATGAGCCTGGAGGAGATCTTCGTCGCCGTCTGCGGCGAGGAGCGGGGAGGTGCGGCATGAGAGGGTTCCTGGCAGTGGCACAACGCGAGGTCGTCGACCGGCGCATGTGGCTCGCGGCCGCACTCGCGGCCGGTCTCATCCCCCTCGCGGCGCCGCTCCTGCCGTGGGTCGACGCCGGCGTCGCGGCCGAAGCCCGCAACGTGCTGGCCACGGTCCTGGTGGCGGCGCTGGTCACGGGCGGCGCGTTCGCGCTCGGCGTCACGATGATCGGCAGCGACCTCGCCGCACGGCGCTTCGGGTTTTACTTCGCCCGCCCGCTGTCGGCGGGGGCGATCTGGTGGGGGAAGCTCGCCGGCTCGTGGCTCGTCGTCGTGCTCGTCGGCGTGCTGGCGGCGTTGCCCGCGGCGCTCGCGGGAGGCAACCTCGTGGTGCAGGAGGTCGCCGGCCTGCCATCGGACGTGGCGGTCCTCACTGGCGCGGCAGCCGTCTTCGTGCTCCTGGTGCTGGCGCTCGCCCACTGTCTCGGGGTGATCGGCCGATCCCGCTCGGTCTGGATCGTGCTCGACCTGGTCGCAGCGGTGGCCGTGGGCGCCACCCTCTGGGCGGTCGGCCGGCGGTTCATGCTCGCCGGCCCGGGGATGCTCATGCCCCGGCTCCTGGTCTCGTCGCTGGCGGCCGTGCCGGTCGCGCTGCTCGTCGCCGGGTGGGTGCAGGTGGCGGTCGGGCGCACCGACCCGCGGCGAGGACACGGGGCGCTCTCGGCCACGCTCTGGGGGACGCTCGGCTCGTTCACTCTCGCGGCCGTCGGGTACGCGGCCTGGGTGTTCGCGGCCACCCCCTCGTCGCTCGCCCGCCTTCGGGAGGTCATGCCGGCGCGCGCAGGTTCCTGGGTCACGGTGTCGGGTGACTCCGCGGGCAGGGGCGACTGCTGGCCCGCGTTTCTCCTCGACACCGCGACAGGGCGCTGGGTGCGCCTCGAGCGGACGCCCCACTGGTGGTGGTTCGAGCCAATGTACTCGGCCGACGGCCGGCGCGCGGTGTGGCTGCAGCCCACCGGCGACGACCCGGATGACCCGCGCCAGGTCGTCCTCGCCGAGCTGTCGGAGCCGCAGCCGCGGCCGGCGGCCACGCCGCTCATTCTCGGGCGGGGCGTGCGCAGGGTGCAGCTGTCCCCGAGCGGCCAGCGGCTGGCGGTGTGGGAAGAGAGAACGCTCACCGTCCACTCGCTGCCCGACGGAGCCCTGCTCAGGGCGAGCCGCCTGGACAGCCGCAGCGGGCAGATCTCGATCCGCTTCGTCACCGACGACGAAATGGCGCTGACCGTATGGCCCCAGACGGGGCCCTCCACGGTGACCGCCGTGGACGCCGAGCTGTGGAGTCTCGACGTGCGCTCGGGAAGGCTCGATCGCACGGGAACGCTCGAGGGTACGCGCTATCAGGACGCGTGGGGTGTTCCCGCCGACCCGCTGGCGGAGCTGTGCCTGGTGTACCACCCCCGCAAAAACGCACGGGAACTCGTGTTGCACGACGCCCGCACGGGAGCGCCGCGGGCCACCCTCCTCAGCCGGCCCGACCAGACACAACAGCGCGTGACGTTCCTCGCCGACGGGCGCATCGTCGCCAGCGAGCACGGTTCGGCAGCCGGAGAGCCGGCCCGCCTTCACCTGTTCGACCGCGAGGGTCGGCTGGTCCGCTCGGTCGTGGTGGAGGGCGGCAGGCTCGGACGGTTCTCCGGTGAGCTCGCTCCCGGTGTACTCGCCGTCACCGTGGGCGACGTGCAGGCGTGGAACGGACGCGGGGGTCGCGCCGTACTGGTAGATCTCGAGGCGGGGACGGTGCGCCAGCTCGCGGCCGGCCACATCCCGATCTCGAACGCGGGGTGGTGGTTGCAGGATCAACTGCCGGCGGAGCCGGGCAGCGCCGCCTCGCGGCTCTTTCGGACCCCCGAGGGCGGCCTCGCGCTTTACGACCCGGCCTCCGACCGCTTCACGAAGGTCCTCGACACGCGCTGGCCACTGGCCTGACCGGCCCAGGTCGACGAGCGCGTGGGTGGGCTCTCGGCTGGACCGGGCTCGAGGGCCGTGCCCGCGACCTCGTCAAGACGTTCTCGGGCGGCATGAAGCGGCGGCTCAACATCGCGGCCGGGGTGCTGCACCGCCCGCAGGTCGTGCTGCTCGACGAGCCGACCGTCGGCGTCGACCCGCAAAGCCGCGAGCGCATGTACGAGATGCTTGCGGAGCTGCGGCGCGATGGGGCGTCGCTGCTGCTCACCACCCACCAGCTCGACGAGGCCGAGTCGCGGTGCGACCGTGTCGTCGTCATCGATCACGGCCAGGTGGTCGGCGAAGGCACGCTCACCGAGCTGGTGGGCCGGCTGTTCGGCGGCCGGCGCACGGTGACGCTCACACTCGACCGCGCGCCCGAGACGCCCCTGCCCGGTCTCGAGCTCGCGCCCGGCTCCCGCACCGCACGCGCCCTGCTGGGTGACGCGGTGGACGAGCTGGCGGCGCTGCTCGGCCGGGTGCGCGCGGCAGGGTTCGAGGTGGAGGATTTGGCGCTGCACCGCCCGGGGCTCGGCGCGGTGTTCCTGGCGCTGACCGGAAGGGAGCTGCGCGAATGATCGGCCCGATCCTGAAGGCGAGCCTGCTGCACCTGCGGCGCGACCGCGTCGTGCAGGCGCTCACGTTCTTGCTGCCGATCGCTTTCTTTTCGGTGTTCGCGCTGGTGTTCGGGGGGCGGGGCGGGACCGAGGTGCGAGTCGACGTCGGGGTGGTGGACGAGGACGCCTCGCCGGCCTCGGCGCGGCTTCTGGCCGCCCTCGAGAAGGAAAAGGGCCTCCAGCTGCGCCGCGAGGCGAAGACGGGGGACGCCCGGCAGCCGCTCGACCGCGAGCGTGCCCGCGCGCTGGTGCGGGGCGGCCAGCTCGACGCCGCGGTGGTGGTGCCGAACGGCTTCGGCGCCGCCTTCCCGGCGCTCGCCCCCGGCGCGCCCGAGGTCGAGGTCCTCGCCGACCCCTCCAACCCGATCGCCGCGCAGATGGTCGTGGGGCTGCTGCAAAAGGTCGGCATGACCGCGATGCCCGACCTGTTCGTGCGCGGCAGCATGGAGGCGTTCAAGCGCCACGCCGGCGCGCTCACACCCCAGCAGCGCCTCGAGGCGCGGGCGCAGGACGGGGCGGGAGGTGGTGGCGAGGCCGAGGCGATGGCCGGCGGGCTCGTGCGCACGAAGGTCGTGGACGTCATCCGCGAGCGCGCCCCGCGCACCGGGATCATCGCCTTCTACGCCGCCGGCGTGGGGGTCATGTTCCTGCTCTTTTCGGCCTCGGGGGCCGGCGGGGCGCTGCTCGAGGAAGCCGAAGCCGGCACGCTGGAGCGGCTGCTCACGTCGCGCCTGGGCATGGGCCGGCTGCTGGCGGCCAAGTGGGTGTACCTGACGCTGCTCGGGTTCGCCCAGGTAACGGTCATGTTCGTCTGGGGCGCGCTCGTCTTCGGGCTCGACCTCCGGAGCCACCTCGGGGGGTTCGCGATCATGACTGCGGTGACGGCCGCGGCGGCTTCGGGGTTCGGCCTGGTGCTGGCGACGCTGTGCCGCACCCGCCAGCAGCTCGGCGGGCTTTCGACCATCGTCATCCTCATCATGTCGGCGGTGGGCGGCTCGATGTTCCCGCGCTTCTTGATGTCCGAAACGATGCAGAAGGCGGGCCTTTTGACCTTCAACGGCTGGGCGCTCGACGGCTACCTCAAGGTCTTCTGGCGCAACGCCCCGACCGTCGAGCTGTGGCCGCAAGTGCTGGTGCTCGCGCTGCTCGCCGCCGCCTTCATGCTCGCTGCCCGCCTGCTGGCCCGCCGCTGGGAAGCCGCCTGACCGCCCGGTCGGAGGCAGCAGCCGGCGCACACCGGCGGTATGACCGAACGCGTCTCTTCCCGCTGCTTCCGATCCGTCTCCGACCCGCAGCAGCGCAGCCGAGGAGGAGGTGACGGGGGGTACTTCTCTCCGTCGCCGCGACGGCTTACATTGCCGTTCGGGGGTGGCGATGCGACGGCAGGCGGTGAGCAGCGTGGCGGCAGGCCTCGGAGCGCTTCTCGTCGCCTCGGCGCTGGGCGCGGCGACCCTCGTCCCGCCGAAGGATCTCGGCGAGTTGGCGCTGCGTGCCGACGCGGTGGTGCTGGCACGGGCCGGGGGGAGCCAGGTGGTGCGGCGGGGCCCGCTCCTGTTCACCTCCACCCGCTTCGAGCCGCTCGACGTGGTGGCGGCGCGGGTGGCGCTGGATGGCGCCTTCGACGTGCAGGTTCCTGGTGGGGTGATGGGGGGGGCGGGATGGTTCGTGGCCGGCTCGCCGAGTTTCGAGGCCGGTAGCGTCTACCTGCTGTTTCTCAGCGCGCGGCCCGGCGGGGCCTGGATTCCGGCCCTGCTTTCTTACGGCTTGCTGGTGCGCACGCCAGGCCTCGAGGGTCGGCGCCTGCTCGTGCCGGTGCCGGAGCACCGCGCTCTCGAGTCGATGGCCAGGCCCGACGGGGTCGTGGTCGAGCCCCCGGTGCCCTGCCGCGAGGAGGCGCTGCTTGACCACCTGCGCGCCGTGGCGGCCAGGCGGGCGCGCTGGAACGCGCGGGGGGTGCTGGCGCTCCCGCAGGAGGTGCCGGTCGGGGTGGAGGCCATACCTTCCGGCTGCGTGTACATGACCTCGCCGCCGCTGCGCTGGCCCTACAACACGGCGAATCCTCCGGGCACGATCAGGATCTGGGCCGAGGCGACCGGCGATTTGTCCCGCCCCGGGGGTGGCTTTGCCGAGGTGGAGGGGGCGGTCGGAGACTGGAGCTCCGTGCCGGGCACCAGCCTCGATCTCGCGTACGGCGGGAAGAAGGCGTACACGCTGACTTGCACGGGCGGCACCGACTTCCCCGCCGACACCAGGATCGTGGTGTTCAACGACCCCTGCAACGACCTCCCGGACTTGTCCGGGTGTTCCGGCATCCTCGCTTTCGGTGGGCCGCACGCCTCCGGCATGCACACCTTCGACGGGCAGACGTGGTGGTCGATCGACAACTGGGCGGTGGTGGTCAACAACGGCCTGACCGTGGGCTGTTACTCCTCGACCAACTACCAGATCATGCTGGCCCACGAGATGGGGCACGGGCTGGGGTTCGGGCACTTCGCCGACCCCTCGTCGCTGATGTACGAGATGTGCTGCCACCCGATGAGCGACCTGGACCGCATGTGCACGCAGTACACGTACCCCGGGGCAGCTCCCTCGCCGACGCCGACGCGAACCCCCACCCCCACGCCGACGACCCCGGCGCCAACCCCCACCGCCACGAGGACGCGCACCCCCACGCCGACTGCCACGCCGGCCGTCTCACCGACGCCGACGCCGACCCCCACGATCACGCCGACCCCCACGATCACGCCGCCGCCCACCAGCACGCCGACCCGAACGCCGAGCGTGCCGCCGCCGGTGGCCGCCTTCACGTTCGCGCCGCAGTCGCCGCTGGTGGGACAGGAGGTGCAGTTCACCGACGGTTCCACCGGCGCCTCGAGCTGGGCGTGGACGTTCGGAGACGGCGGCGTCTCCAGCCTCCGCAACCCGACCCACGCCTACGCGGCAGCCGGTGCGTTCGGCGTCGAGCTGGTGGTCGCCGGCGCCGGCGGCACGGCGCGGGCAGCGCGCACCGTGACCGTGCGCACCCCGGAGCCGCCGCGCGTCGTGCCGGTGGTGGCGCACCTGGCGGGGGTCGGCGGTACGGCGTGGCGCTCCGACGTCGCGCTCGCCAACCCCTCGGACGAGCCGCTCGCGCTGCAGCTCCTGTTCAAGCCGTCCGGCTCGAGCTCGACGCTCACCCGCGACCTCACGCTGCAGCCGCGCGAGAGCCGCCTCCTGCCCGATCTCGTGGCAACGCTGTTCGCGGCTGGCGACGTGCGGGGCGGCGTGCGGCTGGTGCCGCCGCCCACGGGGCCGGTCCCGTCGGTCCTCGGTAGGACCTACGCGGTCGAGGCGGGCGGCAACCTGGGGCAGGGCGTCCCGCCAGTCCTGCCCGAATCGGCAGGTGCCGTCTACGTGCCGGGGCTGTACGCGGACAGTGCGTACCGGACCAACGTCGGCGTCACCGCCGGCAGCCAGGGAGTGTTCGCGACGTTCCGGCTCTTTCGCGGCAGTGCCGGAGAGGTGGGGACGCTCACGCGCGGGATCTCGCCGCACGACCAGCAGCAGTGGTCGATCGACTCGCTCTTCCCCGGCCGGGCACAGCCGGGCGTGGCGATGACCGTGGGGTTCGAACTCACCGCTCCCGGCGTGCCGTACGCCTCGCTCGTCGACCAGGTCTCGCGCGACTCGGTGTTCGTGCTCGGCGCTCCGCCGGCCGAGGCGTGGCTGGTGCCCGTCGTGGCCCACAACCCCGGCCAGCAAGCCACGGTCTGGCGCACCGACCTGGCGCTGTTCAACCCCGGTGCCGCTCCAGCGGTCGTCGAGTTCGAGTACCTCCCGCAGGGGCTCGACAACTCCCGGGGTGGCATGGGCGCCGAGCCCGTGTCGCTGCCGCCCCTCGCCACCCTGCTGGTGGAAGACGTGGCCGGGGCCCTGTTCGGCGTCACCAACGGCAAGGGGGCGCTGCTCGTGACCGGCTCGGTGCCGGTCGTCGCGGCCTCCAGGACGTACACCAACCGGCCGGGAGGCGGGACGTACGGGCACGGCGGACCGCCGGTGCGGCCGCACGCGTTGACGGCGGCGCCTCGCACCGTCGCCGGTGTGCGCCAGAGCGGGGGGTATCGCAGCAACGTCGGGCTGCTGTCGGGCGGCCGCGGGGTGATCGTGACGCTGCGCCTGCGCGACGCGGACGGCACGGTGCTCGCCACCCGCACGAACCTCCACGTCCCACCCCGCAGCCTCCTGCAGCTCGGGCTCACGACCCTCTTCCCCGGCGCGCCGGCACCCGAACCGGTGGGCTCCCTCGAGGTGCTCCCCGATGGCCCGTTGCTCGCGTACCTCTCGGTGGTGGACGGCTCCAGCCAGGATCCCGTGCTGGTCCTCGCCCCGTAGAAACTCGTGCCGGTGACCGGCTCCCTTTTTCCAGGGACGGAGGTCCGGATCACCAGCCACCGTGTGGCGGCGAGGTGGTATCGTTGCAGGCATGAAGAGCAAGAGCCAGCCGGCGAGGGGCGGGCGCAAGGCGGACGCGACGAACAACGGCGTGCCAGCGAAGGGCGACTTCCCGTTCGAGGAGCTGCCGTCGCGCATCGGCAAGAAGGAGTTCGAGAAGGAGCTGCGCAAGCTGCAGTTCGAGCTCGTGAAGTGGCAGTACTGGATCAAGGACCAGGGGCTGCGGGTCGTCATCGTCTTCGAGGGGCGCGACGCGGCCGGCAAGGGTGGGCTCATCAAACGCATCACCGAATCTCTCAACCCCCGCGGTCTGCGTCTCGTCGCCCTCGGCACGCCGTCGGACGTTGAGCGCACGCAGTGGTACTTCCAGCGCTACGTGCGGCACCTCCCCTCGGCGGGCGAGATCGTGATCTTCGACCGCTCCTGGTACAACCGAGCTGGCGTCGAGCGGGTCATGGGGTTCTGCACCGACCGGGAGTACTGGGAGTTCCTGCACTCGTGCCCCGAGTTCGAGCGCATGCTGGTGCGCTCGGGGATCATCCTCATCAAGTACTGGCTGTCGGTGTCCGACGCCGAGCAGGAAGCGCGGTTCCAGAGCCGCTCCAAGGACCCGACGCGGCGCTGGAAGCTTTCGCCGATGGACCTCAAGTCGCGCGAACGCTGGGTGGAATACTCCAAGGCCAAGGACATGATGCTGCAGTTCACGGACATCGAGGAGGCGCCCTGGTACCAGCTCGAATCGGACGACAAGCGGCTGGCGCGTCTGAACGGCATCCGTCACCTGCTCGGTCTGATCCCGTACAGGAACGTGATCCCGGGCCCTATCAAGCTGCCCCCTCGCCCGGCTCCCGACGAGCACTATGTGCGGCCCCCCCGACGCGAGGATCACATCGTCCCGAACTACTTCGGCAAGAAGCTCAAGAGCAAGGGGAAGTAAGCGCCAATGCCGATCTTTCGGGTCAGCGGCGCCGACGCGGCAGGCGCGCGCTTCGAGCGGCGGCGGTTCGAGGCCGCCGACGAGACGGCGCTGCGTACGATGCTGGCCGGGCACGGTGTGGTGGTGGACACCGCCCGGCGGGTGGCGCTCTCCCGCTGGCCGTTCATGCACCACTCGTGGCCAATCCTGGTCTGGCCGTTGCTTGCCTTCTTCGCTGTCGGGGCGGCGGCGCGGCTGGTGGGCACCGGCGTGGTGCTGTGGGCGGTGCACACCGAGCGCCCGCTGGTCGAGCTGCTCGCGCAGCGGGGCCAGGCGGCGGAGGCCGTCGTCGGCAGCGTCCGCGCCGATCGTCGCGGCGAGCCGTACGAGTGGGCGTACGCCTTCGAGGCGGAGGGCGCCACGGTGGCCGGTATGCTGCAGCGGGGGTTCGGCTCGATTCGCCAGCGGCGGCACGACGTGACGCTGGCCGGCGGCGAACTGGCGGCGGGACAGCGCTTCCCGGTCACGTACCTGCCCGGCGAGCCGCAGGTGCACGTGCCGGGTCGGGTGGATGCCGGCTCGCTCGGGCAGCTCGATGCGGCGGTCCGGACCGTGCTCTGGCAGGCGGCGGTGGCGCTCGCGGTCGGGCTCGCCTCTTTCTGGATGGTCCGCAACACCTTGCTGCGCCTGGGCTCCCACTACTGGCTCGACGATGCCGGCACGGTCGTCGAGTACGCCCGCCGCGAGCCGGTCAGGCTGCGAATCGACCTCGAGGCCGAACAGGCCGGGTCCGAAGAAGACGACAGCGCCTGATGCCCTCGGTCTACGACCTCAAGGCGCGCTTCCAGGCGCTGCTGCGGCCGCTCGTGGGGGGGATGGCGCGCGCCGGAGTGCGGCCCAACCACCTCACGCTCGGGGCGCTGGTCGGATCGGCCGCTGCCGGCGGGCTGGTCCTGCTGGCGGCCCGCCGCCCCTTGTGGCTGCTCGTGCTTCCGGTCTGGCTGTTCGTGCGCATGGCGCTCAACGCCCTGGACGGCATGCTGGCGCGGGAGCACGCGATGGTCACGCCCTTGGGCGGCGCCCTCAACGAGATGGGCGACGTGCTCTCCGACCTCGCGCTTTACCTGCCGCTGGCGGCGGTGCGGCCGGACGCCGCAGCGGCAGCCGTGGCGTTCGGGTTCGGCGCCGTACTGACCGAGATGAGCGGCGTGCTGGGGCAGGCCCTGGGCGCCCGCCGCCACTACGAGGGTCCGATGGGCAAGTCGGACCGGGCGCTCCTGGTCGGGCTGCTGGCGGTGCTCGCCGTGGTGTGGCCGCGCTCGCTCGAGGGTTGGGGGTGGGTGCTTGGCGCCGCCGCGGTGCTTTCGGTTCTGACCTGCTGGAACCGCCTGCGCGCCGCACTCGCCGAGCTGGCGGCCGGGGAGAAGCCGTGACGACCCCGCCGATGACCCCGGTGCTGACCATGTCGGCGGTGGTGCTGGGGCTGCTCGTGCTCTCGACGCTGGCCGTGTGGCTGCTGCGCCGGTGGCGCCCGGCGGGGAGCTGGGACGAGCTTTCGGCCCGCGTCAGGGCGTGGTGGGTCATGGCCGCGGTGTTCCTGTGCGCGGTTGCGGTGCACCCCGTCGTCTCGCTCGTCTTTTTCGCTCTCATGAGCTTCTGGGCGCTCAAGGAGTACGTCACGCTCCTGAAGACGCGCCCGCACGACCACGCCACGCTGTTCTGGGCGTTCGCCGCGGTGCCGGCACAGTACTGGCTGGTCCACGTCAAGTGGTACGGCGTTTTCATCATCTTCGTACCGGTCTACATGTTCCTGCTACTGCCGGTGACGCTGGTGCTGGCCCGGGAAACGAAGGGTTTCGTCGCCTCCGCATCGCAGATTCACTGGGGTCTCATGGCGTTCGTGTTCGGGCTGTCGCACCTCGGGTACCTGCTGCAGCTCCCGGCGCTGCCCGGGCGGGGCGTGGACGGGCGGGCGCTCGTGCTGTTCGTGGTCTTCGTGGTCGAAATGTCTGACGTGCTCCAGTACGTGTGGGGCAAACTCTTCGGACGCCACAAGGTGCTTCCTTCGGTGAGCCCCAACAAGACATGGGAAGGTCTTGTCGGCGGCGTGCTCTCGGCGGCGCTGCTCGCCCTGCCGCTGCGCTTCTTGACGCCGTTCTCGCCGCTCGAGACCGCGTTCGTGGCGCTCGGCGTCTGCATCGCCGGCTTCCTCGGCGGGGCGGTCATGTCGGCCGTCAAGCGCGACTTCGGGGTCAAGGACTTCGGCACGCTCATCCCTGGCCACGGCGGTATGCTGGATCGCGTCGACTCCCTGTGCTGGGCGGTCCCGCTGTTCTTCCACTACGTCTACTGGGCCTGGTACTGAGCGGGGAGCATGGCGGGGTGAGGCGGCTTCTCCAGGCGTTGTTCTTCGCGGTGGTGGTGCGGCCATTCCTGGCATTGTTCATCGGGTTGCGCGTGTGCGGGCGCGAGCACCTGCCGCCGGGCGACCCGTTCGTGCTCATCGCCAACCACACCTCGCACCTCGACACGGTGGCGCTGCTCTCGCTCTTTCCTCTGCGGCGGCTCGGGCGCATCCGCCCCGTGGCCGCGGCCGACTACTTCCTGGCGGGCAAGGCGCGGGCGTGGCTGTCGCGGACGCTGTTCAACATCCTGCCGGTGGCGCGCCACAGGGTCACCCGGGGCAACAACCCGCTCGAGGTCATGCGCGCGGCGCTCGCGGCGGGGGAGTCGCTGATCCTGTTCCCCGAGGGCACGCGCAGCCGGGAAGGCGAACCCGGCCGTTTCCTGCCCGGTGTTGCCCACCTCGCCGAGGCGTGCCCGGAGGTGCCGATCGTGCCCGCCTACCTCGTCAACCTCGGCCGTTCGCTGCCCAAGGGGACGTTCCTCCCCGTGCCGTTCTTCGCCGAGGTGCGCCTCGGTCCCCCGCTGCGCCCCACCGGCACGCGCGCCGAAATCCTCATCGCCCTTGAGTCGGCGGTGGCCGCCTTGCGCGACGCTACCTGATGCGCAGCACGGCGGCGCCGACGAGGCGGCCCGAGCGCAGGTCGTCGAGGGCGCGGTTGGCCTCGGCGAGCGGGTACACGGTGGTCTCGGTGTGGATTCGCTGGCGGGCCGCGGCGGCGAGCAGGTCGAGGCCGTCCTGGCGGGTGAGGTTGGCGACCGAGCGCAGCACGCGCTCTTCCCACAGGAGGCGGTATGGGAACGCCGGGATGTCGCTCATGTGGATGCCCCCGCAGACGACGGTGCCGCCCTTGGCGACGGCGCGCAAGGCGACCGGCACGAGTGCGCCCACGGGCGCGAAGATGAGCGCGGCATCGAGCGGCACGGGCGGCGGCTCGTCGGAGCCTCCGGCCCAGGCGCAGCCGAGGCGGGTCGCCAGCCCCTGCGCTGCGGCGTCGCCGGGCCGGGTGAAGGCGAACACCTCGCGGCCCTCGGCCACGGCAATCTGGGCAACGATGTGGGCGGCGGCGCCGAAACCGTAGATGCCGAGCCGCAGCGCGTCGGCGCCAGCCATGCGATAAGCGCGATGGCCGATGAGCCCGGCGCACAGCAGCGGCGCGGCGCCGACGTCGTCGTAGCCGCCTGGCAAAGGCAGGCAGTAGCGCGCATCGGCCACCGCCCACTCGGCGAAGCCGCCGTCGCGCGTGTAGCCGGTGAACAGCGGCCGGTCGCAGAGGTTTTCCCGGCCCTTGCGGCACGGCGCGCAGGCGCCGCAGGTGGACCCCAGCCACGGCACGCCGACCCGGTCTCCGGGGGAAAGGCCGCTCACCCCGGCGCCCAGGCGCTCCACGGTGCCGGTGATCTCGTGGCCGGGGACGACCGGCAAGCGGGGCTCCGGCAACTCGCCGTCCACGAGGTGGAGGTCGGTGCGGCACACCCCGCACGCCGACACGCGCACGAGCACCTCCCCCGCCCCGGGTTCGGGGACGGGCAGCTCCCGCGCCGCGAGAGGGTGGCCAGGAGCGTCGAGGACCATGGCGAGCATCGTCGGGCGCGGCATCCTGTCCCGATTCTATCGCGTACACTGGAGCTCTCCGGAGGTGAGCAATGACCGACCCCAGAGACGGCGGAACCCTCGCGGCGAGCCTCCTCCGGAGTCCGGTGGGCGCGCCGCTGGCGGTCGTGGAGGAGAGCGGCGCCCTGCGTCGGCTGAGCTTCGCCGGCGGGCGCAGACAGGCGGAAATCGAGGCCGAGCTGGCGGGAGGACCCCCGGTCGTGTGGGACGAAGCGCGCTGCGAGACGGTGCAGCGCCAGCTCGAGGAGTACTTCACCCGTCAGCGACGCGCCTTCGACGTGCCGCTCCACCTGCTCGGCACACCGTTTCAGCTTGGAGTGTGGCACGAGCTGCTGCGTATCCCGTACGGCCACACGGTCACCTACGGGAACCTGGCCCGCCGGCTGGGGGACCCGCGCTCGCTGCGGGCGGTGGGGCAAGCCAACCGCGCCAACCCCATCGCCATCGTGGTGCCCTGCCATCGTGTGGTCGGCGCGTCCGGCACGCTCGTCGGCTACGGGGGCGGGCTCGAGGTCAAGCGGTTCCTGCTCGAGTTGGAGGGCGCCCGCCCGCACGGCCTGCCCCGGGCAGGGAGCGACGGCGAGCAGGGGATGCTGTTCGGGTAGCCCCCACCCCGCCGGAACGAACCTGGACGTCGACGACCATGTGGACGGCCCTTCGCCGCTTCAGTTGACCACGACCACGTCCACCTCCGAGACCCGGTCCGGGCGCACGCCCAGCGTGGGCTCGAACCGCGGGCGACGTCAGCCGGAAAAGCGCACCTCGGCATGGTGAAGGCCCGGCGCTGCCGGCGGTGGCAGCACGTTTCCCGGCAGGCGCACACCGTCGAGCGTGACCGTCGGAGTCGAGGGCGCCGCGGGGTCGCGCACGATCACGATCTCGTAGGTGGCGCCACGCCACGGGCGGGTCATACGGGCGCCTTCCCACCCGGGCGGCAGGCAGGGGTCGAGGCGCAGCCCGTCCCACTCGGGGCGGACGCCCAGTACCCAGTGGGTGACCACGCGGTGCAGCCAGGCCGCCGAGCCGGTGTACCAGGTCCAGCCGGCGCGGCCATGGAACGGCGAATCCGGCCCGTCGACGTTGCCGGGTAGCACGTACGGCTCGGCCCAGTAGCGCTCGGGGTTCTTGCGCACCGGGTTGATCGCGTCGAGCAACCGACCCACGAGCTCCGTGTCGCGAACCTTGGCGGCGGCAGCGATCGCCCAGGTGGCGGCGTGCGTGTACACCCCGCCGTTTTCTCGCAGCCCGGGGGCGTAACGGGTGATGTAGCCGATCTCCGGGATCGGCTCGTCGTACGCCGGAGCGAGTAGGAGGGCGCCGGCCTCGCTCACCAGGTGCGCCTTCACGGCCGCCATGCACGCGGCGGCGCGCTCGGGCGGGGCGACGTCCGCCAGAACCGCCCAGGTCTGGGCATTGAGGTAGATGCGACCGACACGGTTGGTGGCGGAGCCGAACGGTGTCCCGTCGTCGAGGGTGCCGCGCAGGTACCACTGGCCGTCCCAGCCGTGCGCGTTGAGCGCGTCGAGGAGCGCCGCCCGCCGCTGCCGGTACTCGGCGGCCTGTGCGTCGTGTCCCGTGCGCGCGGCGATCTCGGCCCAGTCGGCGAGCAGGCCGGCGAGAAAGTGCCCGAGCCACACCGATTCCCCCCTGTCGTCCAGACCGGCGGCGGACAGCCCGTCGTTCCAGTCGCCGGCTCCGATGAGCGGCAGGCCGCGGGGGGAGAAGCGGCCGAAGGCATGCCTGAACGCCCGCGCCACGTGCTCGCGCAAAGGCGTACCGGTGGGGTCGTCGAGGAACGGCGCCGGATCTTCGAGCACCGACCAGTCGGCGGTTTCCCGCAGGTACGAGGCGATCACGTAGCCGAGCCACAGGAGGTCGTCGGTCATGCGGGTGACGTGGCCCTGTTCGGAAAGCGGATGCCACCAGTGGTATACCGAGCCGTCGGCGAACTGGTGGGCGGCGTGCAGGCGGATCTGTGCGCGGCAGCGCTCGGGCTCGATGTGTAGCCACACCTGCGAGTCTTGGAGCTGGTCGCGGAACCCGTAGGCGCCGCTCTGCTGATAGTAGCCGGCGCGCGCCCACATGCGCCCGCCGATCGCCTGGTAGCGCACCCAGTCGTTGGCGAGGGCGTCGAGCGCCGGGTCGGGGGTGGCGATGCGATGCCCGGCGAGTCGGTCCCGCCAGCCATCCCGTGCCTGCGCCAGCGCTTCCGCCGCCGCGTCCGGCAGGCAGAGCCGGTCCACGAGGGCTTCCGCTGCCCCGCGACCGCCTCCAGCCACGAGCGTGAACACGACCTGCGTGTGTGCGCGAGGCGCCAGCTCGACTCGGCTGCGCAGCGCCGCCACCGGGTCGTGGTGGCGGCCGAACAACGCCGGCCAGCTCGCAGCGTCGAGGGCGTGCGGCGCCTCACAGCCGCGCCCCCGCCCGCAAAAGACGGCCTTGTCGCCGGTGGCGGCGTCGAGCGGCGCCGAGCAAGCCAAGGCGGCCCAGTACGGAAACGACGTGTTCCAGTGTCCGAACCGCCGGTTGGGTACCTCCCACATGTGTGCGGTCGCCAGCACGGCCCGCCGGGCCGGGTCGAACGCCGTCTCGAGAAAGAGCTTCTGGAACTCCCGCCGGGGTGCCGGGGCAACTCCGCAGTTCCACTCCAGGTAGGAGACGAGGTCGAGCCGGCGCGGCCGGTTTTGGAGGTTCGTGATCTCGACGATCCAGATCTCCGCCGTCTCGACGGCATGCGCGAAGAGTGTCCACGAGACGGCAACGCCCTGGCGCTCGGTCTCGAACACGGTATACCCGAGCCCGTGCCGGCAGCGGTAGGTCTCGTACGCCGGCCACAGCGGGGCGGGGGCCGCCGACCACCGCTCGCCGGTGTCGAGGTCGACGAGGAAGAGGAACTTGCCGGAATTGTCGTGGTTGAGGTCCTGCTGCCAGCGTGTGAGAACGGCGAGCTGCGAGTTGTCGACGAAGGTGAAGCCGCCGCCGGCCTGACTGACGACGAGGCCGAAGCGGGGGTTGGCGATGACGTTGCACCACGGCCGCGGCGGGCGCGGGTCGGTGACGACGTACTCTCGCCCGTCGTCGGAGAAGTGCCCGTACGGGCACGAGGCTGGCCACACACGCGCTGGTTCGGTCATGCGAGCCCCCGGAAGAGAGTTCAGCGGCGGCGTTGAATCGCCGCTGAAAACGTTTACACTACGCTAGGACGACGCCCGGGAAATGTCAACCGAGGGTCGGGAGGGGGCATGGAGGACACGGCCAGCACGGCGAGCCCAGGTGTGGGGTCGGGGTTTCCAGTCGGGTTCCTGTGGGGTGCCGCCACCTCGGCATACCAGGTGGAGGGCTCACCCCTTGCGGATGGCGCCGGGCCCTCGATCTGGCACCGTTTCGCCCTCGTGCCGGGGCGGATCCGGGACGGCGCCACGGGCGACGTGGCTTGCGACCACTACCGCAGGTGGCGGGAGGACCTCGCGCTCATGCGCGAGCTCGGGCTCGGGGCCTACCGTTTTTCGGTGGCGTGGGGCCGAGTGCTGCCGGAGGGGTGCGGCCGGGTCAACCCCCGAGGGCTTGACTTTTACGACCGTCTCGTGGACGGGTTGCTGGCGGCCGGAATCGAGCCCGTCCTGACGCTCTACCACTGGGACCTGCCGGCGGCGCTCGACGATCGCGGCGGCTGGCTCGCCTCGGACATCGCCGGGTGGTTCGCCGACTACACGACGGTCGTGGCGAGAGCGCTCGGCGACCGGGTGCGCTGGTGGGCGACGATCAACGAGCCGTGGGTGGTGGCCGACGGCGGGTACCTGCACGGTGTGCTCGCCCCGGGGCACGCAAGCCTGCGCGAGGCAGAGATCGCCGGTCACAACCTGCTGCGAGCCCACGCGGCGGCGGTGCTGGCGTTCCGGGCCGTCTGCCGGCAACGCATCGGCCTTGTGGTCAACCTCGAACCCAAGCACCCGGCCTCCGCCTCCCCGCAAGACCTCGCCGCCACCCGGCGGGCCGACGCGTACATGAACCGGCAGTACCTCGATCCAGCCTTGTTGGGCCGATATCCGGAGGAGCTGGCCGAGGTCTTCGAGCCGGGCTGGCCACGCTGGCGACCGGCCGAGATCGCGGATCTTGCGGTGCCGATCGACTTTCTGGGCGTCAACTACTACACCCGCGGGGTGATGCGCTACGACCCCGCGGCCTGGCCGCTGAACGCCGCGCGTGTCCGGCAGGAAGGTGCCTTCCACTCGGCCACCGACTGGGAGGTCTACCCGCAAGGACTGCTCGAGTGCCTGCTGTGGGTGCACCGGCGCTACGGCGAGCTGCCGATTCTGGTGACCGAGAACGGCCTCGCACTCACTGAGCCGGAAACCGTGGAGTGCGAGCTCCACGACCCCGACCGTATCGCTTTCATCCGCGAACACCTGGCGGCGGTGCGCGAGGCGATCCGGCTGGGCGTCGACGTGCGCGGCTACCTGCTCTGGTCGCTACTCGACAACCTGGAATGGAACCAAGGCTTCTCCAAGCGCTTCGGGATCGTCCACTTGGACTTCGCGACGCAGCGCCGCACCCCCAAGGCCTCGGCGCGCTTCTTCGCGGACATCGCCCGCAGCCACGGCGCCGCCCTCGCGTGATCGGGCTCACCGACGAACGGGGCTGGCGTGCCGTAGGACAATGGCCAGCCGCGGTCGAGGGAGTATGCTGTGTGGCCCCCCGACCGAGCGGCACATGTGCCGCCTGGAGGCGCCGGATCAGGTGACGGAGGGAACATGCGGACGAGGATGCGCAGGGCGTTGGGGCTGGCTCTGCTGGCCGGAGTGACGGCGGCGGCCGGGTGGGCGTCGGCCCAGACGCTCACGGTTTCGCACGTCGCCGGGAGCCCCGGCGGGTACGGGAGCGAGGACGGGGCCGGAACCGCAGCGCGGTTTTTCAAGCCGGCGGGGATCGCTCTCGACGCTGTCGGGACGCTGTACATCGCGGACACCGAAAACCACGTGATCCGCAAGGTGGCGGCCGACGGCAGCGTGTCGACCGTCGCCGGGGTGGCGGGGCTTCCGGGAAGCTTCGACGGGGTCGGCGCCGCGGCGCGCTTCTTCAAACCGCGGGCGGTGGCGGTGGACAGCGCCGGACGGCTCTTTGTGGCCGACACCGGCAACCACACGGTGCGCCGGATCGACCCCGACGGCCGCGTCGTGACGCTCGCCGGCAGCGCCGGGGTCTCCGGCGCGGTGGACGGGCTCGGCAGCGCCGCCCGCTTTTCGGAGCCGAGCGGTCTGGCCCTCGCTGCCGACGGGACGCTCCTCGTCGCGGATTCGAAGAACCACGCGATCCGCCGGGTGTCGCCGGAAGGCGCGGTGTCGACGCTGGCCGGCCAGCTCGGGCGGGCAGGTTCGACCGACGGCACCGGCACCGCGGCCCGGTTCAACTACCCAAGCGGGCTGGCCGTGGATGGCAGCGGCGTGATCTGGGTGGCCGACACCCGCAACTGCACGCTCCGGCGGGTGACGCCCGCGGGCGTCGTGACGACTTTTGCCGGCACCGCCGGGGCGGTGGGCTCGGCGGACGGCACCGGGGCAGCCGCGCGGTTCTTTTTCCCGGGGGCCGTGGCGGTGTCGGGGACCACGCTGTGGGTGGCCGACACCAGCAACAGCACGATCCGGCGCGTGAGCGCGGCGGGCGAGGTGTCCACCCTGGCCGGGCAAGCGGGGCTTTCGGGCAACCTGGACGGGGTGGGCGGCGCCGCCCGTTTCTGGTACCCGGGCGGCATCGCCGCCACCCCCGACGGCTCAGCGCTCTGGGTCGCGGATAGCTGGAACCATACAGTGCGGCAGGTCACGAGCGGCGGCGCCGCCACCACGTTCGCCGGTCTGGCCGGAGGGGCGGGCTGGACCGACGGCACCGGCCCCATGGCACGCTTCGACCACCCCCACGGCCTCTGCCAGGTGGGCGAGAGTGCCTTCTGGGTGTCGGACTCGGTAGGGCACACGATCCGCCAGGTCACCATGGCCGGTGTGGTCACGACCGTGGCCGGTCTGGCCGGATCGCCCGGGCACGTTGACGGCGCGGGCGCGAACGCGCGCTTCGCGAGCCCGGCCGGGCTGGCCCGGGCCGACGACGGCGCGGTCCTAGTGGCCGACTCGGAAAATCACGTCGTGCGGCGCGTCGCCCCCGACGGCACGGTGACGACGGTGGCCGGCTCGCCGGGCGCCCGCGGCTTTGCGGATGGGCCGGCCGCGGCAGCTCGCTTCAACTACCCGATGGCGGTGGCGGTGGCTCCCGACGGCTCGGTGCTGGTGGCGGACGCCGCCAACCACATGCTGCGCAGGATCACGCCCGGCGGGGAGGTCGCAACGGCCGCCGGCGCGCCGCTCGCTTCCGGCGACGCCGACGGCGAGGCAGCGGTCGCCCGCTTCCGCATGCCGAGCGGACTGGCGTTCGACGCGGACGGCAACCTCTTCATCGCCGACACCGGCAACCACACGCTGCGGCGCATGACCCCCCTCGGGCAGGTCACGACGGTGGCCGGGCTACCGGGTCACGCCGGCGGAGCCGACGGCACCGGCAACGCCGCCCGCTTCTCGAGTCCGGTGGGTGTGGCGGTCGACGCCAGCGGCGTGATCTGGGTGGCGGACACCGGCAACCACACGCTGCGCCGGGTCACACCTGACGGCGAGGTGACGACGGTGGCCGGGCTGGCGGGCGTGGCCGGCAGCACGGATGGCTCGGGGCCGACGGCCCGGTTCGAAGGCCCTGCCGGGCTGGCCCTCGCTGCCGGCGTCGTGTGGGTCGCGGATCGGGGCAACAACGCGATCCGGCGGGGCGAGCCGGCCATTGCCGACGTGGCGATCGTGGACTCGCCGGTGGCAACGCCGGGGACGCCGCGCCAGCTGGATACGGCTCCACAGACCGCGACCGGCTGGCACTGGTCGCTCATTCGCCGGCCGGCGGCCTCGACGGCCGCGCTGTCGTCGGCCACCGTGCGCAACCCGACATTCACTCCCGATCGCGCCGAGCTGTACGTGTTCAGGCTCGAGGCGTACAACGCGGCGGGCCGTAACGTGAGCACGGTGAGCATCACGGCAGGAGCGACGGCAACGCTTTCGGGGAGCACGACGATCTGCCGCGACGCCGAAGCGACGCTGCAGGTCGCCCTCACCGGCGTGGCACCGTGGAGGCTCGCGTGGAGCGACGGGTTCGTCCAGGACGGCGTGGCATCCAGCCCGGCGACGCGGGTGGTCTCGCCAGCCGCGACCACCGTCTACACCCTCGCCTCGGTGGCGGACGCCGCCGGCAACGGCAGCGTCGGGGGCAGCGCCACGGTCACGGTGGTAGATCCGCCTGTGGCCGCGATCACCGCACCCGAATTCGTGACGCCGGGCACCGCCGGGAACACCGCCAGCGTGCCCGACGCCGGCTCGGGGGCCACCTACGTGTGGACCGTCACCAACGGTGCCATCACCGCCGGGGCGGGAACCCCGGCCATCACCTTCACTGCCGGCCCCGGCGGCGAGGTCGAGCTGCGGGTCGTGGTCACCAACGCCACCGGCTGCAGCAGCGAGTGCACGAAGAAGATCCCGATCCGTTTCCGCCAGTACTGGGTGCCGGTGGTGGCCCACCAGCCCGGTGCGGCGGGCAGCCAGTGGCGGACCGACCTGGGGCTGCTCAACGTCGGGCAGGCACCCGGAATCGTGCACCTGCGCCTGCACTCGAGCACCCTACTGGGGCAGTCGACCACCATCGCCACCGGCGAACAGAAGATCCTCGTGGACGTCGTCGACGCGCTGTTCGGCTTCGTCGGCGCCGGGCCGCTCGAAATCCTCGCCGACCAGCCGCTGGTCGTGACCTCCCGCACCTACAACCGGAGCGCAGCCGGCACCTTCGGCCAGAGCTACGACGGTTTTTCGCGCGAGCGGGGAGCCAAGGCGGGGGAGGCGGTCTTCCTCCCGCAGTTGAGCGAAAACGCCGCCTACCGCAGCAATATCCTCATTGCCAACACGGGCGCCGGCGGCGCCAGGGTGCGACTCGAACTCTTCGACGGGGCGGGAACGAAGGTCGGAGAGCCGGTGGTCAACGGCGGATCTCCCATTCCTCCCGGGCAGCGCGTCCAGCTCAATGCGCCGTTCAAGGCGGCGGGGCAGAACGACCTGGCGGCTGGCTACGCCCGGCTCGAGGTGCTGGAGGGCGACGGCGTGATCGCGTACGCCTCGGTCGTCGACAACAACCCCGCTTCCAACGATCCCACCTCGGTGGTGATGAAAGGCGAGGTGTTCGGCGCCGAGCCGTCCTGGCTTCCCGTCGTCGCCCACCTCGCCGGCACGGGCGGCACGAGCTGGCGAACCGACCTCGGCCTGCTCAACCTCCACTCGGTGAAATCCAGTGTGACGTTGCGCTTCTTTGGCAAGTCGACGTTCGAGACCGTGGTCGAGGTGCCGCCGTACAACCAGCTCATCCTCGTCGACGCGGTGCGCCGGTTCACGCAGCAGGACGACGCCGGCGCGCTGCAGGTCGTGCCCGACGTGTCGGTGATCGTCACCTCGCGAACCTACAACCAGAGCCAGAGCAAAGGCACGTTCGGGCAGGACTACGACGCGTTCACGGCCGGGGCGGGCCTGGCTGCCGGAGAGTCGGCGTACATCCCGCAGCTCGTGCAAAACGCCTCCTACCGCTCCAACATCCTCGTCGCCAACACCGGTTCCGTGGACGCGCGGGTGAAGGTCGAGCTGTTTGCCGGTAACGGCACCAAGGTCGGGCAGTACCTCGTGGAGAACGGCACGCTCAGGCCAGGACAGCGCAGCCAGGCCAACCAGCCGTTCAAGACCGTGGCCGGGCGCAACGACCTGGCGGCGGCGTACGCCAGGGTGAGCGTCGAGGTGGGGGAGGGGATCCTGGCCTCGGGCTCGGTGGTAGACAACCTCTCGACCGATCCGACCACCCTGCCGATGCGGCGATAGCTCAGTCCGGCAGCGCAAGGCCCTGGGGTCGGGGGTTGCCGCAGGCGCGTCTCGTGCGTCACACTGGGGCTGCGAGGTGAGCGATGCGACGGCTTGCGACCCTGGTGCTTGTGCTCCTCGTCGGTGTCCCCGCCCAGGCGCTCGCGCAGGAAGCCTCTTTTCCCCCTGCCGGGCCGCGGACGTTCTCGCTGCACCTGAACACCTACCCCGTCGGGTCGTACGAGGCCTCCCGCGAGCTGAGGCTTGCCCTGTGGGACTCGCCGATGAGCAAGCTCGAGTACGCCGTGGCTCGGGAGGTCTGGGCGGCGCAGATGGGCAGCCTGCCCGGCCGGGGCAAGCCGGGCTCGACGGCGATCCGCATGAGCGTGAGCCCGGGAGGGCCGCCGCGCCTTGTCCTGGCCGGACCGTGGAGCCAGGCGTGGCACGAGCTGTCGTGGCAGGACCAGATCGCCGTGACCGCCCAGTCCGCCGTGGCGATCGGCATCCTCGCCGCGCTCGCCCACAACCTGAGCAAGTAGAGCGCCCGCCCCGTGGGTAGGGTCGTACCCTCCCGGCTCGCTACCGCGCCCGCGCGGCGAGCAGCCAAACGGCTAGTCCGTTCTCCTGGTAGGCCGGGAGCCATGCGTCGTGCCCGAGATCCGGGTAGATGGTGAGCCGGGGCGGTGCGCCCGCATCCTCAAGGGCTGCCGCCACCTCGCGCGTCTCGCCCACCGACACGATGGGATCGTCCTCACCGTGAAACGCCCATACCCGTGTCCGCGCAAGGGCGCGGGCGATCGCCTGGCGATCGAGAACGATGCCCGGTGCGCCCCGGCGAACCGGCACGTATCCGCAGACAGGGGCCACGGCAGACCAGAGGTCGGCGTGCCGCGCACCCAGCACCCAGGCGCCGTGGCCGCCCTGGGAAAGCCCGGTGAGAGCGATCCGATGCTCGTCCACCGGGTACGCCGAGCGCACGCGCTCGACCATCGCCATGAGCACGTCGTCCCACGCCTCCCACTCGGTGTCGGGTGTTGGCTTCTGGGGGCAGAGCACAAGGGTGGGCCACTTCTCGGGCGCCGCGAGGATCGCCTGCGGAAGCCCCTGGGAGAGCTGTCGCAGGCCGTCGCTGCCGCACTCTCCCGAGCCGTGGAGGAAGAGCACGAGCGGCCAGGCGCGCCGCCGGTGGAAGGATGGCGGTACGTAAAGAGCGTAGGGCAGCTCGCGGTCACCGGCGCGCACGGATTCGAGGAGGAAGCCCCGTGGCGTGCGGGGCTTGTGGGCAGGCACCGCACAGCCGGCGAGGACCGGGAGCGAAGCGACGGCGAGGACGAGTGACGGCACGAGCGCGGCCCTCATTCGCGCACCTCGACGTCGGCCGGGAGCGCACGCACGATCACGTCGCCGCCCTCGACCCTCGCTGGCACTCCGTTCACCGTGGCGTGCCGCACCGCCAGCGGGAGCCGCAGCACGAGCCCGCCACGGGGCACGCGCGGCAAGGCGCCGATTTGTACGCGCACGGTCTCGGCCGTCCTCACCATCGAGAACGAGAGCGGTCCCCAGCGGGTCCCGAGCCCTCTGACCGACACGCCGCCGTCCTCCAGCCTGCGTGCCGGCACGCCCGCCCCCAGGACCAGCGCGTCGCGCCGCTCGTCTTCGAACGCCAGCATGTCGAGCGCGGAGCGAATGAAGTCGGAGCCCACCCAGGCGTGCGGCATGTCGCCGATGAAGCGGGCCTTGACCGGGTCGCGGGCGATCACCTCCGGCCACTGCCGCCACCCGGCGGGACGGCAGTCCGCGAGCAGCCACGACGCGAGCTTGGCGGCGCGCTCCCGCCACCCCAGCCGCAGCATGGCGCCGACGTTGCGCCACTCGTACGGGGTGTAGACCTCCCAATCTTGCTCGCCGGCGAAGCGGCGCTCGACCTCCCGCCAGTAGCGCTCCCAGGTCGCCTCCTCGGCGCCGGGTGGGACGAGGTCCGACGCCCCAGCGATGGTCGGGATCACGGTGGAGGAGGTCGGGTCGAAGTCCCCGAGCTCGACACAGCCGGGCAGGTACGGGATGCGGTGCTCGGCCATGGTGCGCGCCACCGAGGCGCCCAGGTCGCCCGCCAGCTCGTCCCGGATCGCCGCCCAGCGCGTCGCCTCCTGGTGATGCCCGAGCTCGCTCGCGAGCCACACCGCGTCCTTCATCCCGCGCAGCGCCCAGAAGCTGTCCCAGTACGAGTGCATCGGCTTGGCCGAGTACCCCTCGTGCGAGATCGACGCCGGCAAGGTGCCGAAGAAAGCGAGCCTGTCCGGGGTGCGGTAGTCGTCGGTGCGACGTTCGCGCCTCAGCTCGTCGAGGTAGTGCACCGCCGCCGCGATCCGGGGCCAGACGGCCTCTGCGGTGACACGGTCGCCGGAGTGGCGCAGGTATTCCGCGACCATGAACACCCACTGGCCCTGCGAGTCGTGCTCCGGCACCGGGTCGGCGCCCCGCCGGTCCACCACGCACGGCACCTTCCCCGAGGGGTAGATGTGGGGCGCGAACCACAGGATGTAGTCGCGCACCGCGTCGGCTTGCCCGAGGCGCAGCAGCGCCGCCGCCATCATCGCCCCGTCGCGGATCCACGAGCGGGCGTACGCCCGCGTCCCCGGCTGCAGCGCCGCCCCGTCGCGGCTCGCCAGCATGAAGCCGAGGTTGGTCTTGACGGCGGCGAATAGCGGCGCCGCCTCCGGCGGCCCGGAGAGCTCGACCTTCGCGAGACGATCCTGCCACCGCTCACGACTGGCCGCGAGCCGGCCGGCCACGAACGCGGCCACGGCTTCGCGGCTCGCGTCGGCGGCCAATCCGCCCCACGGCGGCGTCCAGCGCTCGGCGTGGGTCGCCGGCACCATGAGCGCGACCTCGGTGGCCGCGCCGGGAGCGAGGTCCAGCTCCCAGGCCAGGGCGGCGGAGCCGAAAGGCCCGCCGCCGCTCGGGGCCCCGGGGAACGCGCCGCGGGCCAGCAGCGCGACGACGTCGCCCGCGTCGAAGTCCGTCGCCCCGCAACGGTGGGCGCGCGGCCGCGGCACGACGCCCCAGGCGCGGTCGACGACAATGCTTGCGCCCTCGCAGGCCACGTGTTGGTTGGGCGCGACCCCGCCGGCAGTGTTGAGGGTCTGGCTCGAGGGGTTGACCTGGAGCGGCCGCACCGCCGCGAACAACGTTGGCGTCAGCCTCCGTCCTGTCCGGTTGGTGACGCGGTAGCGGAGGATGTACGAGGCATCGTCGCCGCTGTCGAACGCGGTGATCTCCAGCACCAGCGACGGGTGCGTCCACGTCACGACAGGGATGGGCAGCGCGTCGTCGAGCAACGACTGCTCGACTTCCACGTCGGCCCAGGTCAGGAGCGCGCCCTCGAGCCGGACGAACGGCTCGACCGCGAACGACCTGGGGGCGGGGTCGAACGCGCCGTCGGCCCCGAGCAGCCCGTGCAGGCGGGAGCCGACCTGCGCGCCGCTGACCGTCCACGCCGCCTGCTCGCCGAGCAGGTCGCGGGGGTACACACCCCGGCGGGAGTCGGCTGCGGCGGCCCTGAGGAAGCCCTCGGCGGTGCCGGTGAGCTCGAAAGGCTCGAGGGTCAGGTGGGCGATGCCGACGCCCTCCTTCGGGCGCGCCTTGCCCGTCACACGCAGCCAGCGGGCCTCGGCGCCGCCGAGAAAGACCCTCGAGTGCCCGCCCTGGGTGCGTGGGACCCGCCATTTCTGCTCCCACACCGCGCCGTCGTCCGAGGTCGACACCGCAAACCACTCGGGTGTACCGCCTGGCTGCCAGTCGATGACGAGACCGCCAAGCTCGCGGGGGATCCCGAGATCGACGGCCAACCACTGGTCGCCTGGCGAGGAGGGGTCGGACTGCCAGCCGCCGTGCTCGCCCGAAAGTGCCAGCTCTGGCCCGCGGCCGGCCAGCGACGACGATGCCGTCGCCCGCGGCACCGGCGGCGGTCCCTCGACGGTGGGCAGCTCGGTGAGCGTGAGGTCGTCGAGCCACACTGTGCCGGCGCCGCCCGAGCCCGCGGTGACGGCGAGCTCGAAAAAGCCGGTCTGCCGGAGCTCACCGCCGCCGGCCGGGCCCCAGGCGAACGAGAGCTGCCTTCTCCGCACGCGAACCCGCTGCCACTTTTCGGGAAACGCGAACTCCCGGTGCACCGACCACCAGACGTTCTCGCCGGAACGATCCGTGAGCTTGACCTCGAGCGTGTTGCTCGGGGCCGAGCCACGAATCCAGAAAGCGAGTTCCCAGTTCTTGGGCAACTCCAGTGGCAGGGGTCTCCGCACCGCTGCCCACCCCCCGCGTCCCTCGAAGTCAAAGGCGATCCGCAGTGCCTTGCCGCTGCGTCCGACGTCGGACCCGAGCTCGAGCTTGACGCCGTCGGCCGGTGCGGCCTGCCACGATGCGACCCGCTCGAAGTCGTCGAGCACGATGGGCGGGGCGAGAGAGGAGGGGGGCAGAGAGCCGAGCACAGCGGCGAGGACCGTGTGTCGGAACCAGTTTCGACGCACGTTGTCCAGGGCGCGGTGAAGGTGTGCGCTGCCCCTTCTGGAGGCGTGCACCCTGAGTGTGTGCAAGTGGGCGAGCGCCGAAGCTGGCACCGCGGAAGCCTGCGGCTTCGGGCTCGCGCAACGGGCAGCCTGCCGAGGTGAAGGGTGGGGTCGCTCCCCGTTTCGACGCCTGCGGACCGGAGCCAGGGAAGGGGTAAAGCCCCCGGATGCCACCTTCCCGAGCAGAGTGGACGGTGCGCCCTGGCTGCGTGCCGAAATGACCGATCCCCGCCATCTCATTCCTTGACCCCTCCGAGCGTGATGCCCTCCACGTAATGGCGTTGCAGCGCCAGGAAAAGCACCAGCACCGGCAGCACCGTGAGCACCGAACCGGCCATCATGAGCTCGTTGTCCTGCACGTGCTCGCCCATGAGGTTGGCGAGCGCGACCGGAAGCGTGTAGAGCCTGTCGTCGGTGAGCACGACGAGCGGCCACATGAAGTCGTTCCACGTGCCCATGAAGGTGAACACTCCGAGCGTCACCAGCACGGGCCGGCACAGCGGCAGGATCACCGAGCGGTAGATCCGCCACTCCGAGGCGCCGTCCACGCGCGCCGCATCGAGTAGCTCGTCGGGCAACGACAGCGCGTACAGCCGGACCAGGAAAATGCCGAAGATCGACGCCATCCCGGGCACGATCACCCCGAGGTAGGTGTTGACGAGGCCGAGCTGCTTGAGGAGCAGGAACAGTGGCAGCATCGCGACTTGAGCAGGGACCACCATGGCGGAGAGGAGCGCACGGAAGAGGCGATCCCGCCCGGCGAAGCGAAGCTTGGCGAAAGCGTAGCCGGCCATGGAGTTGACTAGCAGCGAAAGGGCCGTGACGCTGCCGGCGAGCAGCACGGAGTTGGCGAGCGTCCGGCCCAGACTCAAGCGGGTGAAGAGGTGGCGGTAGTGCTCGAACGTGACGCGCGAGGGCAGCCACGGTGGCGGTGTCATGGTCGATTCCCCACTCGGCATGAGGGAGGCCGAGACCATGGCGAACAGCGGCAGCAGCGTAGCCGCCGCCAGTCCCGCCAGCGCCAGGTGCAGCACTGCAGCCGTCCCCCGCCGTCTCAACCCCTGCAAGCCGCGCGTGGCGCTCACGAGCGGTCCTTTTGCAGCCGGAGCTGCAGCAGTGTGCCGGCGAGTATGAGGGCGAAGAGCACGAACGCGACGGCGGCGGCAAACCCCATGTTCCACCAGCGGAACCCCTGCTCGTACATGAGCAAGGCGACGGAAAGCGTTGCGTTGAGAGGTCCGCCGCGCGTCATCACGTACGGTTCGGCGAAGAGTTGCAAGTAGCCGATCATCGTGATGAGCGACACAAACAACGTCGTGGGCCGCAGCATCGGCAGCGTGATCGACCTGAACTGGCGCCAGACCCCTGCGCCGTCGATGCGCGCCGCCTCGTACAGCGACTCCGGGATCGCACCCAACCCGGCCATGAAGATCACCATGTTGTAGCCGAAGTTCTTCCAGATCGCCATGATGATGATGGCGGGCATCGCCCATGCCGGGTCGCCGAGCCAGTCGATGCCGCCAAGGCCGAACCAGCCGAGGACCTGGTTGGCGAGCCCGAAGCGCGGGTGGTACAGGCTGCGCCACACCACCGCCACGGCCACGAGCGTGGTCACCACCGGGGCGAAGAACACGGTGCGAAACAGCCCCTTCAGCCATACCGCGCGACTGGACAACAGGAGCGCCGCGGCGAGCGAGGCAGCCACCGACAACGGACCGCCCAGCAACGCGAAGTACAGCGTGTTGCGAAGCGCCTTCCAGAACACGGGGTCGGCCAGCAGGCGAGCGTAGTTGTCGAACCACGTCAGGCGCGCGCTGGCCGGGTCGGAGAGGGCGTAAATGTCGAAGTCGGTGAGCGAGAGTGCCAAGCCGCCCATCACCGGAAGGACGAAAAAGACGGCTATGACGGTGAGTGACGGGGCGAGGAACCACCAGGCGGCGCGGCTCTCGCGGGTCACGGGCGCGCCTTTCTGCGCTCGAGCAGGAAGCGCCGCTTAGCGAGAATGCGGTCCACGTCGCGGTCGAGCGAGGCAAGCGCCTGCTCCGGGCTCGCCTGGCCACGGATCGCCGACTCGGCGGCGCGCCACACGCGAGTGGCAATCTGCTCCCATTCGGGCACCTTGGGGGTGGGTCGCGCGTGCTGGAGCTGCTCCCAGAACGCCGCGACCCGTGGGTCGCCCCGCAGGCGGGGGTCGTCCCACGCTCCGCGGTGGGCCGGCAGGTCGCCGGTCAGCTCGAAAAAGCGGAGCTGCGTTCGGGGCTCCGAGAGGTATTCGACGAGGCGCCAGGCCGCTCCGACGTGGCGCGAGCGCGCGAAGACGACGAGACTCGCGCCGCCCGCGAGCGAGGCGCCAGGCCAGGGTGCGCCGTCGGGAGCGGGGATCGGAGCGGTGGCCCAGGCGTGTGCAAGCTGGGGTGGAAACCGCCGCCTGAACTCGCCCAGGTTCCATGGGCCGGTGATGTGCATCGCGAACTGACCTTCCGCCATCTGCTGGTACATGTTGGCCAGCTGGGTATTGGCGAGCGCAGGCGCCAGCCCTTCGCGAAACATCCTCAGGTAAAAGGAAAAGGCCTCGGCAAACGCCGGTTCCTGGAAGTGCCCGTAACGGTCGCCGTCACGCAGCAGCGAGGCGCCGCGCCCGAGCCCCAGGATGACCGGCGGCGTCCAGTCGTCGGTGGGCAGGAGGATAGCGTAGCGTGCGTTTCCTCCGGCCGCGAGGCGGCGCATCGCCTGAAGCCACGCGCTCCAGGTCCGGGGGAAAGCGGTCACGCCGATTGCCGCGAGCAGGTCCGATCGGTAGAAGACCACGCGCGTGTCGACGTACCACGGAATGCCGCAAAGGACGCCATCCACGACGTTGGTGTCCCAGATCCCCTCGAAGTGGTCGCTCTGGTGCACGACTGGCGAGGCGGCGACGTGGGCATCGAGGGGCGCCACGGCGCCGAGAGCCGCCAGCTCCGGGATCCAGGTATTGCCAACCTGCGCTACGTCGGGCGTGGAGCCGCCGACGAACGCGGTCAAGAGCTGCTCGTGCGCGGCGCTCCAGGGAATCTGCTGCACCACGACCGTGATGCCCGGGTGAGATCGTTCGAAGTCAGTCACCAGCTCGCGCACCACCTCGCCTTCACGCCCGAGCCCCCAGAAGCGAACCACTTCCCCCCGGCCGCCGCCACTGTCGCACCCCCCCAGCAGGATCATCGCAGCCAGGACCACTCGCGCAACAGCGCGCCGGCCGTGGAAGGCAGAGCGATCGCGCACCGGTGTCGGGGCGGGAAGCGGCACTAGTCTTCGAGCCATCCGCCATCGAAACCGGCGCGTTTGAGGCCCGCGACGATCGCAGGGTGGCCGCGCATGAGCCGCCAGAGGAGGCCGGACCGGTAGTTTTCGAGCATGAGCAACGCCGGTCCCTGGTCGATCCCGAGGTAGTCGCCGGCGACCCACGCCACACCGGGGACGATCTTGCCGAGCTGCGGTTGTACGTCGGGGAAGGTGAACGACGGGTTGAAGGCATCCCAAAAACCGTAGTCGCCCAGGATGTGCTCCCCCCATCGGCGGTGCATCTCCTCGATGGCCGGGATCACGACCTCGGGCGCGAACGGCAGCGAGGTGAGGGCGGCCCACGGCGCGATGGTGCCGTCGTCGCGTATCTCGACGGCCGAGGCGCCGCGGGCTGCGTAGGTGAAAAAGCGCCGTGGTGTGCCGTCGAAAGGCAGGATCGCGTCGAGCGGGCCGTCGCAGGCCGTCAGACCCCAGACGTTCGGACCGTAATCGCGCCAGCGGTCGGGGTTGGCAATCGCGTAGGCGCGCTGGGCAAGTGTTGCTCGCCGGGAGTTCTCGAAATAGTCGATACCCTTGGTGCGCATGTACGAGTCGCGAAGGCCGCGAAAGTCCACGAAGACGTGAGTGTACTGGTGGCCGAACAGGGGTGCGAAATTGACGTGGGGGAAACCGTGGAAGTCGCGCCACTGATAGGTCGAGCAAAACGCCGGCCAGGCCGCGGCGTCGATCGGGTGGGTGGGGGAGCCGAGGGCCAGGATGTACACCATCATGGACTCGTCGTAGCCGCGCCAGTCGAGGTGGTGTTGACCGTGCTCGGGTGTCCAGCCCATCGAGACGAGGGGCGGACGCGGCTGCGCCCACGTCCACTCCACCCGGCGGTAGATCATGTCTGCCAGCGCGCGAATTTCAGTTTCGACCGGATTGGCGGCGTCGAAGTACCTCTCACAGACCAGCGCGCCGGCCACGAGCCAGGCGGTGTCGACGGTGGACAATTCCACGTCGCGACCGAATCGAGCCCCCGACTGCATGTCAAGGAAGTGGTAGAAGAAACCTTTGTATCCGGCGCGGCCCACGGGCTCCGGGCCCTGCGGGGCGTTCCAGAGGTAGCGCAAGGTGACGAGCACGCGGCTGGCGGCCTCGTCGCGCGTGACCCAGCCGTGCTCGACGGCCACCGGGTAGGAGGCCAGGCCGAACCCCACGGCGGCCACGCTCGAGAACGACGGGGTGGGCCAGCGGTCCGGCACCAGGCCGTTGAGCGGATTCGCGGTCTCCCGGAAGAAGCGGAACATCCGTTGCTGGAGGTCCGCCAGCAGAGGCGTGAGCCGACGCGCCGCAAGCCGCTGGCGAAGGCGGGCAGGCGGCGCGACAGCGCTCCTCGAGGGTGTGGGTGGCGGCTCCTGGGCGGGGGAGGGTGTGCAGGCGAGGGCGGTGAGCACCCCCGCGGCAGCGAGACCGATGTGGGCGAGACGCCGGATGTTGCGGGCGCGCCCGCCAGGTGGTCGTTGCATGCCCATCTTGGGCCTCCCTCCCTCCAGCATGCTACACACGCGGGCGGGGCACGGGCACTGCTGACCCGTGCCCCGCCAGTGGAAACCAGAGCGCTCTAGAAGCTGAATTTGGCACCCACCTGGAAGCGGCGGGCGTTGATGGCGCACTCGCCCTTTCCGAACTGGGTGTTGGTCTCGCCGGCCGGCGGCTTGAAGCCCGAACCCCAGCCGTAACAGGCATAGTTGGCGAAGTCAGTGACGTTGAACCCTTCACCCACGAGCCCGAAGCGGAAGTCGCCAGCGATCTTGGTCTCCCACTCGAGGCGCAGATCGAGCGAGCGGTAAGCCCAGTTCTTCCACCCGAGGAATACGTACTTGCGGGGGCTCCCGGCGTTCCAGTGGATGGTGAACTTGTCCCACCCCTGCGAGGCGTCATAGATCGTATAGGGCAGGCCGGAGCCGAGGGTCAGGATGGTCGAAGCACGGAAGCCGAAGGGGAGACCGACCGTGCCGCTGGCCACGATTCTGTCCTTCTCGTCGTAGTCGCCGCGGTGCCACGTGAAATCGGAGGGCCGCAGGAAGTCGAACGCCCCCCAGGCGATGCCGTCGCCCGCGTTGGCGGGGCCGGTCGACTTGGCGTTTGTGCGGGTGTAAGCCAGGTTGAAGCCCCACCCCGCTTCGCTGGTGAACGGCCTGTCAAGGGTGAGGAAGACGGCATCGTACTTTGTCTTGCGCACGTCCGAGGTGATGAACAGCCGGGCATACCCCGGGATCGGTACGTTACCTCCCCAGCGGTCGCCGAACTGCGTACCCGGGGGCAGGTCGCCGAAGAACCACGCCATGCCGTTGTAGCCGCGCACACCAGCGTACGAGAGGCCGGCAACGAAGCTGCCGGGCAACCGCTGGCGCACCCCGAGCGTCCACTGGTCCGACCGCGGAGGCTTCATCTCGTTGTTGACGAGGAAGATTTCGGGCCCGGGCGCCTGCCCGCTCGAGATCAGCTGGTCGAGGGCGCTGCGGTTGAGGTAGGCATCGTTCCACACGATCGGCGGTACGCCGCAGCCGGGGCGCGGGGTGCCGTCGGCGGAAAAGCAGAACTCGTAGATCTTGTACTGCTGCCTGTACTGCTCGTCGAAGATATCGTTGAGAAGCACTCGGTCGTAGTACTTGCCCCAGCCGCCGAAGATGACGGTCTCGCCCTTGCCGGTGGCATCCCAGGTGAAGCCGAGGCGGGGCTGGACCATACCGTAATACGGCTTGCGATCGTTGCCGTCGGTCGTGTACTGGTTGAAGTCGAGGAACTCGTTGAGGCACCACGTCGTCTTGCCGCCGACCTGCGAGCCGTAGGTGCGGCACGCTCCCTCCATGGCTTGCTTGAGCGCCGAAGGCGTCTTGAAGTCGTTGTTCAGCATGTTGGACTCGTAGTCCCAGCGCAGGCCGACCGAGAGTGCGAGGGTGTCGGTGATTCTCCAGTCGTCCTGGAGGTACACCCCGACCTGGGTGTTGTTGTAGGCGAGCTTGGCGTTGCCGAAGCCGTAGCGTGCCTTGAAGGGGTACTGCCATTGCTCATCGCTGCGGAACTCGAAGGTCGGGTTCGAGTAGAAGTTCTTCTTGATGGTGTAGTCCATGAAGTTGGCGGTGAAGCCGCCCTTGACCGCGTGCTCACCCATCCACGACCGGAAGTACGTGAGATCGTCCCGCACCCCGATGCGGTCCTGCTGGAAATCCTGGCTGCCATCCTTGCCGCCCACGTCGAGCAACCCGATGTAGTTCAGGCGCGGCAGGTCGGGCCGCAGGGCGGTCGGGAACCAGCGCAGGCGCTGGGAGGTGAGGTTTGCCTCGTTGAGTGTCGAGTCGCCCAAGAACGCCGTCCACTTGGCGACCGCGGCGTTGGTCGCAACCTGGAAGCTCTCGGCGCCTTCCTCGACCCGCTGCCCACCGAAGCCCCTGATCTCTTCCTCGTCGCGCCGGTTGTACGAGACGTCTACGGTCTGGCTCACCGCCGGCTGCCAGGTGAGCTTGGCGAAGTAGAGGTCCGAGGTGAACGGGGACTTGATGTTCCCCTCCTCGTAGCCCGAGAGCCTGGCCTTGACGTTGGCCGGCGCGTCGTTCCACTGCCCGCCTCGTGTCACGAGGTTGTAGCGGTCCTGGGAGTTGCGCTCGTAGGAGACGAAGGCGTGCAGTCTGTCCTTGAGGATCGGGCCGCCGACGGCGAGCCCCAGCTGGCTCCGCTTGTACTCGGGCTTCGAGAACCCTTTGTCCTCGGAAATCGGGTCGAGAGCCACCATGCTCTTGTTCTGGAAGTGGTAGAAGGCATCGCCCGACCAGCGGTTGCCCCCCGAGCGGGTGATCGCCGAGATGATGGCGGCCGCCGCCTTTTCATACTCCGCCTTGTAGTTCTGCGTCAGGACCTGGAACTCCTGGACGGCGTTCTGGGGGAACGGGTTGCCCTTGGAGGAGTCCTGCATGAAAGAGCCACCTTCCAGGAGGTCGTTCTTGTACGACAGGCCGTCGATGAAGGTGTTGACCTGCCGGGAGCTCATCCCGCCGGAGCGGAAGTTCTGCGTCGCGTTGGGGTCCGGATTCACGTACACGCCCGGCGCCAGCGCCGCGAAGTTGAGGAAGTTGCGAGAGTTCTGTGGCAGCAGAGAAATCTGTTCCTGAGTCACGTTGGTGCGGATCTCGGGCGACTTGAGATCGACGAGAAGGTTCGTGCGGTCGCCGATGACGGCGATGTTCTCGATCACCATCGCATCGAGGGTCAGCTTGAAGTCGAGGACCGGGTTCTGGCCCAGCAGCACCTGTACCGTCTTTGCCTGCGGCCTGAAGCCTTCCAGCTCGACGCGTACCTCGTACTGCCCGGGGGTCAGGGCGCCCAGCACGAAAGTGCCATCAGTGCCGGTGATCGAGCGGTGGACGAAACCGGAGTCCGTACCCACCGCCTCGACCGTGGCGCCTGGAAGCGGCCCACTGTCGTCGGTGACCCGTCCGCGTATGGACACGTTTGTGCTCTGCCCGAGCGCGGCCGGGGCCGCGACGGCGAGGGCCAGGAGCCCGGCCAGAGCAACTCCCGCCCAGGGCTTAGAGAATACATGTGACTTCATGGCCTTCTCCTTCCTTGTGAGTCGGTGTCTACACAGGAAACCGAGGGTGCCTCGGTCGGGTTGCGATGGGCGCCGGTGCCGCGTGCGGGGGCGCCGCACGAGGCGCGCACCACGAGCGTGGTCGGGAGTACCTCCCGCATCCGCTCGTGCCGGTTCTTGAGATCGATGGCGATGAGCAGCCGCTCGAGCGCTCGCGCACCCAGAGTGTCGATGGAGACATGTACCGAGGTGAGGGGAGGAGCCACGTAGCGGGCCGTCGGGATGTCGTCGAAGCCGCCGAGGGCCATGTCTTCGGGCACCCGGACTCCGGCCTCGCCGAGAGCGCAGAGCACGCCGATGGCCATGGCGTCGTTGGCCGCGAACACGGCGCGCGGGGGCGGCTGGATGGCCAGCAAACGCCGACCGGCCTGGTAGCCGCCTGCCTCCGAGAAGTCGGCCTCGATCTCCAGCGCCGGGTCGATCTCGGCGCCCAGCGCTCCCAGCGCCTCGCGATACCCCCGCAGGCGCTCTCGGGAGTCGTGATTGCTGGCGGGGCCGCCGACGTGCGCGATACGGCGATAACCGACCTCCACGAAATGGCGGATCATCGCGAAAGCGCCGCCGTAGTTGTCGATGCGAATCGAATCGTACTCCTGGTCCCGGTTCGGGGAGTTGAGCAGCACGATCGGCAGGCTCGACGGAAGGGTCGCGCGAAGGGTGTCGCCGTCGATCTCGGGCGACATGACGATGAGCCCGTCCACGCGCCCGCGCGTCGCCTGCAGTACCGCTGCGGCCTCGGCGCGGTCGCTGTGCGAGCCCGACACCAAGAGGTGGTAGCCGTGCCGGCGGGCAGCGAGGTCGATGCCGCGGATGAGCTCGGAGAAGAACTCGCCGTAGATGTCGGGTAGCAGCACCCCGATGGTGCTGGTTTTGGTGGTGACGAGGCTGCGGGCGGCACCGTGCGGCACGTAGCGCAGGCCGGCGGCGAGCGCCAGCACGCGTTCGCGGGTCGCGGCGCTGACCGAGGCCCTGCCGTTGAGGACCCGTGAGACGGTGGCCACGGAAACCCCCGCCTCGCGAGCCAGATCCTTGATGGTCACGGTCACTGCCTAGCTCCCTCGTCAGTCTTTGACCCGGCCCGGCGCGTCGGGCTCGGGTGGTTCGAAGGGGATTTCGAAATCTTCATGGTAAACGTTTACATCCAAGTTTATTGTGGTGCCCCTGAAATCCCCTGTCAAGAGGGGGGGTGCAGAGCGGATGTCTTTGTGGTCGTCCTTGCTGATACGAACCTAAATGATTTAGACGCTATATGATAGAAGGATTGTGTGGGCGAGCGCCGGGAGGGGGGCGGCAGTGTTACGGAGGTCCGAAAGAAAACGTTTGCATCACATTTCGATGGCGCCTGGTGCTACGATCGGCTGCGAGGGACGAGCCCGCGTGCAGGCGAAGATGACACGCTCCTCGAGGGATGTGCGCCCGTGGGTGGTGCTCGCGGGAGCGCTGGGGATCCTGCTGCTGCACGTGCTGCCCGATCCCCGGCCGCCGGCGGGCGTGTGGGGCGCGGTCGGCGCGCTGGCCTACCCTCCTGGCGTGCGGTGGGCGCTGGCCGGGCTGGTCGGGGTTCTGGCGGTGCCGGCCGCAAGCCGCCGCACGGCCGCCTGGCTTGCCGTGGCGTGGGGCGGTGCGCGGCCGATCCTGGCCCGGGTCCCGACCGCGGCGTGGGTGCTCCTGCTGCTTTCGGGCGCCTGGCTGCTGCGCTCGCACGTCCCGTACGGTGATGGCCCGGAGATGACCGGGGAACTCGAGGCCGGGGCCTGGAGCAACTTCAAGCAGCCTCTGGATCGCCTCGTGAACGCCCTCACGTTCCGGGGGTTGCGGGCAGCCGTGGGCGCCGACGCCGAGACCTCGGTGGCGCTCGTGAGCACGATGGCGGGCGCGCTGTACTGGCTCGCGGTGGCGCGCCTTGGACGCCGCAACTGGCTGGGGCTGCCTACGGTCGCGGTCTGGCTGCTGGCCGGCACGCACGGCGCCGTGGCGCTGCTGTGCGGGCACGTGGAGAGCTACTCGCTGCTTTTGGCCGCCACGGCGTGGACGCTGGTGATGGCGCTCGAAGCGGGGTTCGGCGAGGCACCACTGTGGGTCGCGGGGCTCGTGTTCGGCCTGGCGGTGGCGATCCACCTCGAGGCCGTCTGGCTGGCGCCGGCGTTGCCGGTGGCCTGGGCGACGCGCTGGGCCGGGAAGTGGAGTGCTGCGGGGGCTGCCGGCAAGGCGCTGCGCGAGGCCGCGGCGGGGGCGGCCGTTTCGCTCGTGCCGCTCGCCCTGGTGATGACGGGGTTCGCTGCCACCGGCAAGGGGCTGTCGGGGTTTTCCCCGGCGACGTTCGGGGGGGGCGACGACCACCTTTTCGTGCCGCTGTCCCGCCTCGAGACCCCGTACGAGCGCTTCACGATGTTTTCCGGCGATCACCTCGCCGCGTTCGGCAACGAACTGCTGCTCGTGGCGCCGGTGGGGGTGCTCCTCGCGCTCGCCGGCCCGCTCGGACGCCGCGCCGACGGCCGCCGGACCGACGAGGGGACGTGGGTGCTGCTGGCCGCCACAGCCGGGGCGGTGGCGTATGCGTTCGTCTTCAACCCCGACCTCATGGTGTACAGCCCGCTCGGGGTGCTGGCCGAGTGGGACCTTTTCGCGTTCGAGGCCGTCCCGCTGACGCTGCTCGGGATGTGGTGGCTGCGCACGGCCATGGACCCGGGGCCGAACCGGGACGGGATCGTCGTCGCTGCGGTGGCGCTCGGCCTCTTCCATACCCTCGGCTTCATCCTCCTCAACTCCGGGCTCGTGGCCGCCGCACCGTGAAGACTCCCTGGCGCGCCTTGCTGCTCGGCCTGAGGTTCCCCGACCTGCCGGGCAGTCTGCGCCTGCTGCGGAACCGGCGCGTGGCGTTCGTGAGCTCGCGGTTCGGCACGCCGCGCCACACCTGCGAGCACGGGCGCGAGCAGCTCGCGATGTGGGGCGTCGGCTCGACCGTGTTGCGGGTCGAGGAACTGGCGCTGCCCGGGGACCTGCAGCCCTTCGATCTCGTCATTCTCAACCGGGTGCCGCTCTCGCCCCCGCTGGAGCAGGCGCTGCGGGGTGTCAAGAGCCGGGGTGGCGTGGTGGTCGGCGACATGGACGACATGTTGCTCGACCCGGAGGTGGTGCTCTCCCACCCCTACTACCGGGAGCGGCCGGCGGAAGAACGGGCGCGCCTGGTCGAGCTCGTCGAAGGGCTGCGCCGGACCTTCGCGCTGTGCTCGCACGTCCTGTGCTACACCTCGGCGCTCGCGGCGGAGCTGGAGAGGTTCGGGTTTCGGCCGTTGCGCGTGACGTCGTGTGCCAGCCAGGAGATGCAGGCGTGCGCGCGGCGGGCCCGGAACCTCGCGCGACCGCAGCCGGGGGCGGTCACGGTGGGCTTCGCGGCCGGGCACCCGGGGCATGCTGCGAACCTCGCCATGGTGGTCGGGGTCCTCGAGGGTCTGCTCGAGGAGCTGCCGGGCTGCCGGCTGGTCCTGCTCGGTGGCGTGGAACCTCCCCCTGCGCTGCAGCGTTTCGGCGCGCGCGTCGAGCTTCGCCCGCACGTCGACTGGCGGGAGCTGCCGCGCGAGATCTGTCGTTTCGACGTGGCCGTTGCCCCCCTCGCCCCGTGCGCCTTCAACGAGGGGAAAAGCCACCTCAAGTACGTCGAGGCGGCCCTGTGTCGGGTGCCGCTCGTGGCCTCGCCCGTCGGTCAGCTCGGCGAGACGATCCGGGACGGCGTCAACGGGCGGCTGGCAGGCACGCCGGAGGATTGGGCGTCCTGCCTGCGCGAGCTGGCCGGCGCCCCCGAGCTGCGGCACCGCCTGGGGGCACGCGCCCACGCCCACGTGCTGCGCAGGCTCACCACCCGGGCTTGCGCTCCCGTGCTGGTGCGAGCCCTGGGCCGGGCTGTGCGCGAAACGATCAGTTGACCCAAGCGCCCCCCGGGTCGGAGACGGGGAACGGGAAGGTGGCGCGCCAGCGCACGATTTCGGCCAGCGCGGCGTTCGCCGCCACCGTGCGGCGGTGGCCCTTGTCGCGCGGCAGCGGGATGGGCGGCTCGGTCATGAGACCCCACGCTGCGTTGGCGGGCTGGAAGTCATGCGGTGACCGCTCGGTGAGGTGGCGCACGAGCCCGCCGTGCGCGGTCCAGTGCACGAGCGGCTCCACCTCCGCGCCGAGCTGCTCGGCCGCCAGGGAAAACCCGGCCAGAAGGCCGCACGCCGCCGACTCCACATAGCCCTCGACGCCGGCGAGCTGGCCGGCGAGGCGAAGCTCGGGGCGCACCTCGATCCTGAGCTGGGCGTCGAGGTGGCGGGGCGCGCACACGAACGAGTTGCGGTGGACCATGCCGTAGCGCACGAAGCGGGCGTTGGCGAGGCCGGGGATCATCCGCATCACGCGCTGCTGCGCCCCCACCGTCATGCGGGTCTGGAACCCGACGAGGTTGTAGTGGCGGGCTGCGAGGTCGTCCTGGCGGAGCTGCACCACGGCGTACGGCCGGCGGCCGGTGCGCGGGTCCACGAGCCCGACCGATTTCATCGGGCCGTAGCGCAGGGTGTCGAGGCCGCGCTCGGCCATGACCTCGATCGGCAGGCACCCTTCGAAGTGCGGGATGTCGCGTTCGAATTCGCGCAGTGGCACCTTCTCGGCCTCCCGCAGCGCGACCACGAACGCCACGTACTGCTCGTGGTCGAGCGGAGCGTTGAGGTAGTCGGCCCCGCCCCCCTTGCCGTAGCGGGAGGCGGCGAAGAGCAGGGACATGTCGAGCGAGTCGGCGGCGACGACGGGGGCGATGGCGTCGAAAAACGAGAGCGAGCCTTCGCCCAAAAGCTCTTCGAGGGCGCGGTGCAGCGCCGGCGAGGTGAGCGGTCCGGTGGCCAGGATCGCGGGCCCCTCGGGCAGCGCTGTGACCTCCTCGCGCACGACGCGCACCAGCGGGTGGCTTTCGAGCGCCCGGGTGATGTGGGCGGAAAACGCCGCCCGGTCGACGGCCAGGGCATCCCCGGCCGGCACCCTGGCCTTCCGGGCCGCCGCCATGACGAGCGAGCCCATGGCTTCCATCTCGCGCTTGAGCAGCCCGACGGCGTTGGTCGGGTTGTCGGAACGCAGCGAGTTGGAGCACACGAGTTCGGCGAGGTCGCCGCTGCGGTGGGCCGGCGTGGTGGTGCCGGGCCGCATCTCGACGAGCTCGACCTCGACGCCGGCGGAGGCGAGCTGCCACGCTGCCTCGCACCCGGCCAGCCCGCCGCCGATCACCCTCACCATGCCCCCTCCTGCCCGGGGGAGGGGACGACAGGGACGGCGCCGCAGCGGTGCGGCGCCTGAACGGCGAGGCAGGGGCGAGGCGGGCGGGGCGTCCCTCGTCCCCCTCTCCTCATTCGTGGGTCTCCGCGGGGGTGCGGAAGGCGCAGCCTTCGGTCGCGCACACCCACTCGATGCCGCGGCGGACCGACTTCTTCTCGAGGAGGAACGGGGCGCCGCACTGCGGGCACGGGCGCGGCACCGGCCTGGCGTTGAGGGTGACGGTGCACTTGGGGTAGCGGTTGCACCCCCAGAACGGCTTGCCGCGCCGCGAGCGCTTCTCGACCAGCTCGCCGTCGCACCCCTCCCGCGTGCAGCGCACCCCCGACGGGGTGTTGGGGCTGGCCGGCCCCTTGCTGATGCGCCGCGTACCCTTGCAGTCGGGGTAGCGGGAGCAGGCCCAGAACGGGCCGAAACGGGAGCGTTTCGCCACCATCGGGGCGCCGCACTCGGGGCACGCCGGGGCGTCCTGCGACGGCTGCACGGCCCCCGGCTCGCGGGTGGTGCGGCAGTCGGGGTAGCGCGAGCAGGCGAGATACTCGCCGTAGCGGCCGAACCGCAGGATCATCGGCGCCCCGCAGGCGGGGCACTTCTCCTCGGTCTGCACGCCCTGCCGCTTGACCGACTGCATCGCCCCGGAGGCCTTCTCGAGGTCGGTGGAGAACGTCTTCCAGAAGCGGGCGAGGGCGGCCTGCCAGTCTTCCTCGCCCTCGGCCACGGCATCCAGCTCGGCTTCCATGCGGGCCGTGTAGCGCTCGTTGATGAGGTCGGCAAAGGCGTCCACGAGCATGCGGTTCACGAGCTTGCCGAGCTCGGTGGGGACGAACGCCCCCTTTTCCTTCGTGACGTAGTCGCGGTCGGAAATCACGGCAATGATCTGCGCGTACGTCGAGGGACGGCCGACACCGTTTTCCTCCAGGGCCTTGACCAGGGTGGACTCGGTGAAACGCGGCGGCGGTTGGGTGAACTTCTGCTCGGCGTCGAGCCGTTCCAGGCGGAGCTCCTGCCCCTTCGCGAGCGGCGGCAGGCGGCGGCTGGTAGGCTCCTCGTCCTCTTCGAACTTGCGGGGGGCCGGCTTCTCCTCGTCTTCGCGGTAGACGCGCAGGTAGCCGGCCTCGACCTCGGTCTCGCCGCGCGCCTTGAAACCGTACCGCCCGGCGTTGACCACGACGTCGGTGACGTCGAACTGCGCCGGCTTCATCTGCGAGGCCACGAAGCGCTGCCAGATGAGGGTGTAGAGCTTGAGGGCGTCGGGTTCGAGGTAAGCGGCGACGGCCTCCGGGCTGCGCGCGACGTCGCTCGGGCGGATCGCCTCGTGGGCGTCCTGCGCCTCCGAGCGGTTCTTGAAGTAGTTGGGCCGCTCGGGCAGGAAGGCGTCGCCGAACGTGTCGGCAATGTACGCGCGGACCGCGTCGAGCGCCTCCGGAGCGACCCGCACCGAGTCGGTGCGCATGTACGTGATGAGCCCGACCCGTTCGCCGCCGCCGAGGTCGACGCCCTCGTACAGGCGCTGCGCGAGCTGCATGGTCTTGCGCACCGGAAAGCGGAAGCGGGCCGCCGCCGCCTGCTGCAGCTTGGCGGTCACGAACGGCGGCGGCGCCTTTTGCTGGCGGCGGCGCCGCGTCACGCTCGCGACCCCGAACGGGGAGGTCTCGACCTCGGCCCGGATCGCCGCCGCCGTCTCGCCGTCGCGCACCACGAGCTTGCGGCCGTCGCGAAGGGCGAGGCGGGCCACAAACGGCGGCGGCTCGCCGGCCGCGAGGCGGGCGTCGAGGTGCCAGTACTCTTCGGGCTCGAAGGCCTCGATCTCGGCCTCGCGGTCGCAAATCATCTTGAGCGCCACCGACTGCACGCGGCCGGCCGACAGCCCGCGCTTGACCTTTTCCCACAGCAGAGGGGAAAGCTTGTACCCCACGAGGCGGTCGACAACCCGCCGGGCCTGCTGCGAGTCCACGAGACGCCCGTCGAGCGGGCGGGGCCTGGCGATCGCATCCTGCACGGCCCGCCGGGTGATCTCGTGGAACAGCACGCGGGCGATCGGCTTGCCGGTGTCCTTGAGGATCTCGGCCAGGTGCCAGCCGATGGCCTCCCCCTCGCGGTCGGGGTCGGTGGCCAGCAGGATCCGCTCCGCACGTTCCGCAGCGGCCCGGATCTCGCTGATCACCTTGCGCTTGGCCGGCATCACGAGATAGCGCGGCGCGAAGCCGTGGGCGAGGTCGATCCCCAGCTCGTTGCGGGGCAAGTCCCGCACATGGCCGACCGAGGCCATGACGGTGTACCCCTTGCCGAGGTACTTGCCGAGCGTCCGCGCCTTGGCCGGCGACTCCACGATGACCAGCGTCTGTCCCACGTCACCTCCGGACGTGCACGATACCAGCGATGTCAAGCGGGTCCCGGTGCCCGCCGGTCGACGAGCGAGCGGCGAAGCGTGCACGGCGTGAGGTCTCGTGCGCCCTCCAGAGGGGAAGGGTGGCGCCGCGTTTTGCTGCCCTCGGGCACGGGCGAGCCTGCTCTCTGGAGGCTCCTGTCGCCGCATGAGGACGGGCGGGGCGCGGGGCGTAGAATGCAACAGGCTTCCTGGTGGTTTTCACAGGTGCGCGGCTGGCGCGAGAGTTGCAAAGCGGTCTCAGAGATGGCCGCCTCGCCCGCGGCGGCCGAGAAGGGATGAAGACATGGAGCGCATGAAGGTGATGGTGGTGGTGGGCGTCCTCGGGGTGGCGACGCTGGCGGGCTGCTCGAGTTCGAGGCCGGACGGGGCGCCGCCGCCGGCGACACAGGCCGAGGTCGAGCAGGTTGGAGCGACGGCCGTGAAGTACCGCGGCCCCGATCTCGAGCTCGCGCTGTCGTATCGCTTTGCCAACCTCAACATGGGCATGGACTGGCTGCTGGTGGACGTCGCCGTCACCGGCTCGAGGCGGCTGGCGGTCGAGCTCAAGCGGGAGAAGATCTCGCTCCGCACCCCGGACGGCGAGACCGTGCCGCTGCCGAGCCAGGAGGAGTTGACGGAGTCGTTCTCCAGCATCCGGGCCGCCAACCAGCGTGCCAACGTGGCTGCCGAGCCGCTGCGCTACTGGGGCGGACGGCAGTTGTGCACGCTCAACTTCCTGGTCGAGCCGGGCACCAACATCGTGATGCGGTCGATCTGGGTCAACGACGAGCGCTGGTGCGTCGGCCGCCTGTACTTCCCGCTCGCCCGGGGAGTCCAGCCCGGCCGCTACGAGCTGCGCATCGACCTGCCCGAGAGCAGGGTCCGGGTCCCGTTCGTGCTCGGCGCTAGGGGGTAGCTCGACGGCGCACGCGGCGGTAGCGCCCATCGGGCTCGCGGGCCACGGCGCCCTCCAGCTCAAGATGCAGCAGCGCCTCGAGCACGGCCGCGACCGGCATGCTGCTGGCCGCAGCGAGCGCGTCCACGGTCATCGCCTCGCCCGGCCGGAAGGCCGCCAGCAGGCCGTCGAGCAACGGCTCGCGGGCGCTCGCGGGAGCGGCGATGCCCAGCACGTCCAGCACGTCGGTGGCGGTGAGGGCGGGAGCGGCCCCCGCCCGCAGGAGGCCGTTCGGCCCCGCCGACAACGGCGAGAACACCGAGCCGGGCACGGCCAGCACCTCTCGCCCCTCGTCGAGCGCCAGGCGCGCCGTGATGAGCGCACCGGAGCGCGCCTCGGCCTCGACCACCACGACCACTCGCGCCAGCCCGGCGATGATGCGGTTGCGCTCGGGGAAGTGGTGGGCGAGCGGCGGGCTGCCAGGCGGGTACTCGGTGACGAGCGCGCCGTGCGCGGCAATCTGCTCGGCGAGTTCGGCGTGCTCCGGGGGGTAGACGCGGTCTGGCCCGCACCCCCACACCGCAACCGTGGGGCCGCCGGCGGCGAGCGCCCCCCGGTGCGCTGCAGCGTCGACCCCGCGGGCCATGCCCGAAACCACGGTGACGCCGGCCCGCGCCAGCTCGCCGCCGAACCACTCGGCGACCTCGCGCCCGTACGCGGAAGCGCGGCGGGCGCCGACGATGGCGACGCCGGGACCGGGAGGAACGGTGCCACGCATGAACAGCCCCAGCGGGGGGTCGGACAGCTCGGCCAGCGGCGCAGGGAATTCGGGGTCGCCGGCCGCCAGCCAGCGCCAGCCGCGCGCGGCCAGCTCGGCAAGCATCGCCGGCACTCGCTCGAGCATCCTCTCGGCGCCTGCCGGGTCGGGCTCCTGGCCGCACAGCCAGGCCCGGCACTTGTCGCGGCCGGGACGAGCGCCGTCGGGCTGGTGTGCGACCCAGGCCAGAGCGCGCTGCGACGAGGGAATCGAGCCCGGCATGTGGGCCTATAATACCGGGACGGCCTGGGAGGTGGTATGCGCCTCTGGGTGATTGGGTTGGTGGTCATGGCGGCGGCGGCCGGGGGCTGCGCGAGTTCGGCGAGCCAGCCCAGCGCCGCCCGCGAGATGCGGGTGGGCGTCAAGGCGGCGGCGCGCGCCTACTGGCAGGAGGCGCACTTCCGCTTCCATCGGGCGAGCCAGCTCGAACCCGACAACGTACGGGTTCTCAACAACCTCGCGGTGTCGCTGGAGGCGCTCGGCCGGTACGAGGAAGCGCTGGAGGTCTACAAGCGCGCCCTCGAGAAGGCGCCATCGAACGCCACGCTGAAGCGCAACCACGCGCGGTTCGCCGAGTTTTACTCGAGCCTGGCGCGCGGCGTGAAGCCCAAGGAGCTCGGCGATGCGAAGCCTTAAGGTGACGTTGCTGCTCCTGTTGCTCGCCTCCGCTGTCCTGGCGACCACACGCGAGGTCGAGCTGACCCTGCCACTGCGCTCCAGGCTGCAGCTTTCCGGCCACGAGCGGCTGTACATCGGGCCGTTCGTGCGGGAGGTGCGGGGCGACGAGGCGCCAGCGCAGCTGCGGTTCGATGTCGCGGCGGAGCTCGAGCGCTTCCTGCGCAAGCTGTTGCGCAAGCAGTCGAAGTACGTGATCTTGCCGCAGCTCGAGGGGGTCCGGGTGCCGGTCAGCGACCCCATCGAACTCGCCAAGCTCTCGGACTTCTGGCGCGAGCTGGGGATGCGGGTGAACGCCGACTACGTCGTGGCGGGCTCGATCGAGTTCACGGTCCAGGACACCACCCAGCCCAAGATGCAGTCGTACGAGTCGCCGATCGATGGGCGCACCTACTACCGCCAGGTGATGGTCGAGCAGACCGGCTTTACGTACGACATTCTCATCAACGTGTACGACGGCCGCACCGGTGCCCTGGTGTTCCAGGAGTCGTTCAAGGACACCCAGGAACGCGAGGAGCGGGCGTTCGACGAGTTCACGGGCATGTTCGCCAACCTCTACGCCCTCGAGAACAAGCTGATGGGGGTGTTCGTCCCGCGCACGATCAAGACGAAGCGGTTCCTGTTCCTGCCGTAACGGGGGGTCGCATGATCCGACGCATGCTCATTCTGGCTGGAGTCCTCTTCGCGGTGTCTCCGGCTGCAGCCCAGTACTTCGGCAAGAACAAGGTGCGGTACGACTCGTTCCGGTGGATGGTGTACTCGACGCCCCACTTCCGCATCTCGTTCTACGACAGGGTCGAGCCCTCGCTGCCCAAGGTCGCGTCTTTCGCCGAGAGCGCCTACGACGAACTGGCGCGCCGGCTCAACTTCCAGGTCACGGAGCCGATCCGGCTCATCGCCTACGCCACCCACGCGGACTTCGAGCAAACCAACACCATCGTCGAGTTCATCCCGGAAGGGGTGGGGGCGTTCGCCCTGCCGTCGCGCAACCGCATGGTGCTGCCGGTGGACCTTCCCGACGCGGAGCTGCAGAAGCTCATCCAGCACGAGCTGACGCACGTCTTCCAGTTCGAGATCCTGTTCCAGGGGCGGCTCGGGAAGGCGTTGACCTCGAGCCCGCCCCAGTGGTTCATGGAAGGCATGGCCTCGTTCTTCGCCGACGACGAGGACTCGCGGGCCAGGGCGGTGATGCGCGACGCCGTGCTGTCGGATCGCGTGCCCTCGGTCGGCCAGGGGCCCACCGGCTACGAGGCCTACCGATTCGGCCACATGGTGTTCAAGTTCGTGCAGGCGGAGTGGGGCGACGAGGGGGTGCGCGATTTCGTGTTCGAGTTCCGCAACGCGCTCGGGGGTTCCGTCGCGAAGGCCCTCAAGCGCGCCTTCGATCTCGAGATCGAGGAGTTCGACTCGCGCTTCAGGTCGTGGCTGCGCAGGTACTACCAGCCCTTCACCGAGCGGGGGGATCCGCGCGAGTTCGGCCAGCTCTTCCGGGTGGATGCCAACGAGGGCATGAGGTCGTACGAGACCTCGCCCGTGGCCTCGCCGTCGGGGGACCTCATCGCGGCGTTCTCGACCTACAAGGAAGACGTCGACGTGGTGCTGCTCGGCGTGCCCGATCGCAGGCTCTTCCGCAACCTGACGCGCGGCAACACGACCCGCTACGCATACCTCATCGCGCAGATGCTGACGACCGGACCCGACCGCGGCCGCGACCTGGCGTTTTCTCCCGACGGCGACTCCATTGCGGTGTTCGCTCGCCGGGAGCGCGGCCGTGACCTGCTGATCCTCGACGCGTTCAGGGGCCGGATCGTGCGGCGCTTTCCGATGACCGTGGACCAGGCGATGCAGCCCGCCTACTCGCGGGATGGCTCGACGATCGCGTTTCGCGCTTTCGATCGCGGCCGCGCCGACATCTACCTGCTCGACCTGGCCAGCGGTGCGGCCAGAAACCTGACGGACGACGAGGCGTACGACGCCGACCCGGTGTTCACCCCCGACGGCAAGGGGCTCGTGTACGCCTCGCAAAGCGGCGAGCACAGCAAGCTTTTCCGGCTCGAGCTGGCCGATCCCACGGTGCGCACCCAGCTCACCTTCGGCCCCGGCAGCGACGAGGGCGCGAGCTTCTCGCCCGACGGGAAGCGGCTGTACTTCGCCTCCGACCGCGACCAGGGGGTGATGGACATCTACGTACTGGACCTCGAGACGCGCGAGCTCCGCCGGTTGACCAGGGTCATCGGCTCGGCGCTCAACCCGGTCGCGATCTCGACCCGCGACGGCGAGCGCGTCGTGTTCCAGGCTTACGCCAAGGGGCGCTTCGCGCTGTACCTCCTCGACCCGGCCCAGGGCACCGTGGTCGGCAAGGAGGATCCGGCCCAGCCGTCCCCGACGCGGGAGCGCTTCGAGCCAGCGATCACCGTGGCGATCAACAAGGACCGTATCGAGCCGATCAGGCGCCACAAGCTGGGGCTCGACGACGCCCAGGTGCTCGTCGGCGTGAACACCGACAACACCCTCATTTCGCAGACCTACCTCTCGTTCTCGGACGACTACGGCGATCGCCGTCTGAACGTGCTGCTGTCCTCGGTGGAAAGCTACACGAACTTCTCCATTGCGTGGCTGAACCTGGGTCGTCGCCTGCAGTGGGGCGCCGTGGCGTTCGACGACAGCTCGTACTACCTGTTCCGGCGCAGCGCCACCGACGACCGCATCGAGCGGCGCCAGCAGTACCGCGAAACCGGTGTGGCGGCGTTCGCGCAGTACCCGTTTTCCGTGTACCACCGCGTGGAAGGCAGCGTGGGCTTCGTGCGGCGGCAGATCGCGTACCCGGTGTTCACCCAGGACGGGGTGGCGTTCGTGGACCAGAAAGACAACCTGCCGTGGGTCGGGCTGTCGGCCACCGGCGACACCACGTTTTACCAGTACTACGGGCCGCACGGAGGCCGCCGCTGGATGCTGTCGTACGCCAACGCATTCGACGTCAAGGAGGGCGGCATCCTGTCGCACGGCCTGATCCTGGACGCCCGGCAGTACGTGCCGATATCCCGGCGCAACGAGCTGGCGCTCCGGCTGTGGGCCGCGGCCTCGGACGGCAACCGCCCCAATTTCTACTACTTTGGCGGGATCGACACGCTGCGGGGCTACAGCTACCAGTCGCTCGCCGGCAACCGCGCCTTCCACGCCAACCTCGAGTGGCGGTTCCCGCTCATCGATCACCTCGTGCTGCCGTGGCTGCACTTGTCGGGCGTGCGCGGCCGGGTGTTCCTGGACGTGGGCGGGGCTTGGTTCGACCTGCCCGGTTACACCATCGATTTCGGCGGGGGGTTCAAGTACGAGGTGCCGCCGTACAACCAGGGGTTCCGTTTCTGGCATGACGGCCGGCTCGACGATGCGGTGTCGAGCTACGGGTTCGGGCTCTCGCTCAACCTCTTCGGGCTGCCGGCGCACTGGGACTTCGCCAAGCGCTGGGACTTCAAGGACTCGTTCGACAGGGGCTACCGCACCGAGTTCTGGATCGGCATCCGGTACTGAGCCGGCGCCCGGGGGAACCGCTTCAGGTGGCCGAGTCGCACCGCCTCGCACGACCCCCCGGGAACGGTCGCGGCGGAGGCCCACCCGTGACGCCTGTGACGCGGCAGCTCGTCGACGCGATCCCCGGCGAGGTGCGCTTGGAGGACGCCTCGTGCCCGATGGGCTGCCCGCGCGGCGAGGACCCCGTCGTCAGCGCCCATGACCGGATCAACGGCTTGCCGGGGCGGTTCGCCGTCGTGCGCTGCAGCACCTGCGGGCTGATGCGGACCAATCCGCGGCCGACCGCCGACACCATCGGGTTCTACTATCCCGACACCTACCCGCCGTTCCTTGTCGGTGCCGCGCCGGAGGCTGCGCCCGCCCGGCCGCTGGCGGCGTGGAAGCAGGCCATTCTCCGCCTGGAAGCGCGGTTTCGGGACCACTCGACCTCGCTGCCGCCCCTGCCGCCGGGGCGGATGGTGGAGGTCGGGTGCGCTGCGGGCTGGTTCCTCGACCAGATGGCAAGCCAGGGCTGGATCGTGCAAGGAGTCGAGCCTTCGCCCGTGGCGGCTGCGGCGGCGCGCTCGCGCGGCCACCGCGTCCACGTCGGCATGGTGGAGGAGGCACCCGGCCCGCTCCTGCCGTGCGATCTCGTCGTCGGCTGGATGGTCCTCGAGCACCTGCACCGGCCCCGCGAGGCGCTGCAGCGTTTCCGCGGCTGGGTCCGGCCGGACGGCTGGTTGGCGGTCTCGGTGCCAGATGCGCGGACACCGCTACGGCGCGCCTTCGGCGCCCGTTGGTACGACCTGCACCTCCCGGCCCATCTTTACCACTTCACGCCGCGGACGCTGGGGGCGTTGCTGGGCGCCTCCGGCTGGAAGGTGGAGCGCATGCTGTGGCAGCGCAGCATCTACGCGCTCGTGGCGAGCCTCGGCAGCGTGCTGCGCGAGACCGGGATCGCGCCCCGTGCCGGCGAGTGGTTGTTCGACTATCCCAACCGCGTGCACAGGGCGCACCATATCCTTCGGTGGGCCGGCTACCCCCTGGCCTGGCTGCGGCTGAGCGGGCGGATGACGGTGTGGGCGAGGCGGGACGACGGCGGGTGAGAGCCCGGTCGCGAGGTCAGGCCGGCGGCCGGGCGCGCCGTTGCTGGAGCCGGCCGAGCCCCAGGTAGAGCGCCAGGCAAATCACGAAATCGATGGCCAGCCCGAGGTCGTACGCGAACGGTGTGTGTCGGAGTCCTGGCGGCAGCACCGGGGTCAACACCACGAAGTACAGCGCGTTGCCGGCCACCACGGCGATGAGGGCGCGCAGCCAGTTGTTCACCGTTCCAGAGTAGCGCCTGCGACGTGTTTCGACCAGCCCGTTCGCTTGCCGCTGCGAGCGCGGCTTCCTACAATGCGCCGGCAGTCCGCCGGCCAGCCGTTCCTCCCGTGCCGTGCGGCGGCGTGAGTTCGAGCCGGGGCGGGAGGGGGTCCGGTGCTGCACGACGCGGCGAGGAGAGGACAATGCCCCAGACTTCCCGCAGGTACCACTGGTTCGCGCTCGGCGACATCAACGGCTTTTTCGGATTGATGTTCGACAACCTCACGGTGCTCTCGTTCCTGGCCGGCATCCTGGTGTTCGGCTTCGGCTTCCCGGCCGACATCGTGTACACGAAGATGTTTCCGGGCACCGCCTTCGGCGTGATGTTCGGGGACCTCGTGTACACCTGGATCGCGTTCCGGCTCGCGCGCAAGGCCGGCAACCCGCACGTCACCGCGATGCCGCTCGGGCTCGACACCCCCTCCACCATCGGCATCGCGCTCGTCGTCCTGGGGCCGGCGTTCGTCTCGCTCAAGGGCAAGGGGATGCCGGTCGAGGAGGCGGCAATGATGACCTGGTACATCGGCATGGCCACGATGGTCATGATCGGGGTCATCAAGCTCGTGCTCTCGTTCTGCGGCCGCTGGGTGCAGAAGATGGTGCCGCAGGCCGGGCTGCTCGGCTCCCTGGCCGGGATCGGCCTGGCGCTCATCGGCTTCGTGCCGCTCATCGACATCTTCGGGGTGCCGCTCATCGGCCTCGTGTCGCTGGGGCTCATCCTGTACAACCTGGTGGCGCGCATCCGCCTGCCGAAGAACATGCCGGGAGTGCTGGTGGCGATTGCCGTCGGCACGGCGCTCTACTACATCTTGGGCCCGCACGGCCTCGTCGGCGGGTCGTTCAAGCCGCTGCCGGAGTTCGAGTGGCACCTCGGGTTGCCGCTGCCGACGCTGCTGTTCGTCAAGGGGTTCGTGGCCGCCCTCGAGTACCTGCCGCTCGCCGTGCCGTTCGCGATTCTCACGGTG